>ERZ791800.118-NODE-118-length-81729-cov-7.523300_pt1 | contig 81729 bp, 86 predicted proteins | sample MGYA00510310_ERZ791800 | MGnify/ENA primary metagenome ERZ791800 (study PRJEB30046, sample SAMN00791954) | human gut metagenome | study: EMG produced TPA metagenomics assembly of the A metagenome-wide association study of gut microbiota in type 2... | reverse complement strand
TCAAATTTATTCGCTGATGACTTGGCGTCGTCAGCGAAGGATTGAAATTAAACACGACTTCGGCACACTTGTCAAACATTCGCATCAAATTCCGTATTAATACTTAGAAAACGCACAAAAACCACCTTTCTGCAGATGCGACTCATGGGAAACACTCTTGGCAAGACCGTCTTCAAGGCGTAATGTGTTGGGATGACCAAGAACCCTGTGCCGCCCCATCCCTTTCATTCCATGCGGGGCGCACGCATCTGGTTAGAGGAGAAACACATGACCAAGATCCTGAAGATCGGCCTCGTGGCCGGCGTCAACCCCATCGTCGCCCCGTTCGTCAAGGCCGCCATCTTCCGCGCCGCAGCCGAATCTGCCCGCACCGTCGAGCTCGTCGAGGACGAACTTGAGCTGCGCAAGGACGCTCCTACGGAGCGCATCGCCCTCGGTGACAGCAAGATCACCGCTCTTGAAAGCGCCTGGCGCCTTCAGGAAAAGGGCTGCGACGTGGCCCTCATCGCCAACCTTCGCTCTGAAGCCTACATCGACGAAGTCCGCACGGAGCTTCAGATGCCGATCGTCTCGCTCTACGCCGGCATGCCCGAGGCCGTGAAGGCCAAGGGCGCACGAAAGATCGGGCTCCTCGGCTGCGCGCTCGACGTCGCCCTCATCCGCAAGCTGCTCCCCGAATGCGAAATCATCGAAGGTTCGGGCCTCTCCTGCACCAACACGACCAATCCTGAAATCGTCCGGGAAGAAGCAGTCAAGCTTCTCGCCGCCGGCGCCGAGCTTCTGCTCCCCGTCTGCGGTCGCGTCGCCGGCGCCGCCTTCGAGCTCATCTCCGAAGGCATGCCCATTCTCGACGTCCTGACCACCGCCGCCCACAAGGCGATCGACGAAACCCCGGTCCGCCTGCCCAAGCCCTTCAAGGTCGGCCTCATCGGCGGCCTCGGCCCTGCCGCAACCGTCGACCTCTACGACAAGATCGTGAAAGCCACGCCCGCCAAGAACGACCAGGAACACTTCAAGCTCGTCGTCGAGCAGAATCCGCAGATCTCCGACCGCACCGCCTGCCTTCTCAAGGGCGGCGCCGATCCCACGCTCGCCATGTACGGCTGCGCCCGCCGCCTCCAGAAGGACGGATGCGACGCGATCATCGTGCCCTGCAACACGGCCCACGCCTTCGTGCCCTATCTTGAACGCCACCTCGACATTCCGTTCATCAACATGCAGATCGCCACGATGGAGGAAATCAAGGCCAAGCTCGGCGACAAGGCCCGCATCGGTCTGCTCGCCACCTCCGGCACGGTCCAGACCGGCATCTACGGCGACAAGGCCAAGGCCCTCAACCTCCCGATGTTCGTGCCCGATGAACTGCATCAGGAACGCGTGATGGCCGCCATCTACGGTCCGCTCGGCGCCAAGGCCGGCTACACCGACGGCCAGTGCCGCGAAGACCTCGTGAGCGCCGCGGAATACCTGGTGAAGACCTACGACTGCAACTGCCTCATCCTCGGCTGCACCGAACTGCCGCTCATCCTTGACGAATGCGACGACTTCGTCTGCGCCGGCAAGGAGGTCTGCGTCGTCGACCCAACCTCCGCGCTCGCCCGCAAGGTCGTTCGCATCGCCACTGAGACCAACAAGGCCCGCGGCACCCGCTGATCCCTGATCTCAGGCTGTCAGGTCTGATGTTAGGCAAGGCGGCTGTCCGAACCTCCGGACGGCCGCCTTTTTGTCAGAATCCAAGTCAACAACTCCTGCCCAAAGGCAGAGGTTTTCGCGCCGAATTTCTATGAAAGATCTGTCCGTCTACGTTCTGGTGAGCTTCATCGCCTGCGTCACACCCGGCTCGGGCGTTCTCTACACCGTCACGAACGGACTGCGCGGCGGGCTCCGCACGGTCCTTGCATCTCCGCTCGGCACCACGCTCGGCGTCGGCCTGATGTCGCTCATCTCCGCGACGGGCCTCGGCGCCCTCATCACCTCATCGCCCGCACTCTATGCAGGCCTGCAGCTCGTTTCAGCCGCCGTGCTCTTCTGGCTCGGTTGGGGCAGCTGGAACGCAGGCGCAGTGCGCTTTGACAAGCTAGGCAGGCTTGAGTCCAACGACTCGCTCACCTTCAGCAGCATCTTCAAGGGCGCCCTGTACGTTCAGGCGAGCAACGTGATGCTGATCGTCTTCCTGCTCTCGCTCATGCCGCAGTTCATCTCGCCCGAGGATGACTACGTCTCGCGCGTCACGCTCCTCTCGGTCCTCTTCGTCGGAATCTGCTTTCTCGTACACCTCGGTTACAGCGCCATTGCGGCGGTGGCCCGCAAGTGGCTTGCAGGCCCGAACTTCAGCATCTGGCTCAACCGCGTCAGCGGCGCTCTCTTCTGGCTTCTCGGGCTGAGCGTCATCTGGAACGCACTCTTCAACCGCTAGAATCAGAAGGTCAGGACCGCGCCCGCTCCCGCCCAGTCGACGTCGTCGAAGCGTCCTGCCAACGCCGCCGCTGCCCTGAACCCCGTACAGTGGTTCACGCGCCAGCGCCTGACGGGAACGGCTGCGAGCGCATCCATCCAGACGGGCAGTTCCTCCGAACAGGCGCCACTCAAGTGCGTTCCGCCCGTCACCGCATCAAAGCCTTCGATCCCGAATCTCTTCATCGCGTAGTTCAGAATATTGGGAAGACCCGCATGAGCACACCCGAGCACAACAGACCAACCAGCACTCCCCTTCACGAGGAGGGAGACGTCGTCCGCGAAGGTGTCGGGGACCTTGTCACCAGTGGCTCCAGTCTCGAACATGTTGTCGAAGACAAGGAACCTCGGGTCGCGCTCGTCCGCAGGAACGGTGAAGGCGATCACTTCAGGCAGGATTTCGACTCCGCCGTCGACGGGCGTGAAGGGGAGGCCTGCGAAAAGGGAACCGCCTCCGCTCGCCCTCGACGCATCCGCATCACCCCATCTGAGGCGCGCGATCTCTCGAGACGCCCAAAGCTTTGCCGACGGAGCCACGCGGAGGATGTCCGTGAGGCCAGACGCATGATCGAAGTGGCCGTGGGAAAGCGCAAGATTCTCAACCCCCTCAGGTCGAATGCCAAGCGCCCGAAGATTGTGAAGGAGAACATGGAGAATGCCTCCCGTGTCCCAGAGCAGATTGCCGGACGGCGTTCTGATGAAGGCGGAGAATCCCCATTCGGCATAAAGCCCCTGCCTCTGGCAAAAGTTGTCGACAACGATCGTGACGCTGGTCATGATGCAACCTCCTCCGGACTCGTGAAGGCGGGCGGGGACCTCGTCAACAGGGGTCCTAACGCACGCTCATCACTTCACTATACCCCCGAGGACCTCGAAAACTCCACGCCGATCCCGCCCGATCCTCCCTTCAGGGCCCTCAGACGACTCCTCACGCTTCTTGCTGCGCTGCTTGCAGGCGTCGCTGCGGGACTGATCGTGCCCGTCCTTGCAGGCTTTGGCGAGCGCGGCCTCGCCGTCGGCATCGCAACCACCGCCCTCATACTTCTCGGCGTCGGCATCAGGGATCGAGTGCGCGATCCAGACGGGCGCGCAGGCTCGCTCTTCATCGGGGCAGGAATCGTCTGCGTCTTTCTCCTCATCGTCGTTCTCGTATGAGCCCGTCAGGTCCGCATAACAAAGCGATCCTATATTGAGAGTCTCAACGGACCATCCACATCAGGAGAAACTATGAAACGTCTTCTCGCTGCCGCAGCCCTCGCCGCGGCGCTTTCCTGCAGCGCCGCAGGCACGCAGGACATCCAGAAGCACGGCGAAGAATACTTCCGCATCTTCAGCATCCTGCCCGACGGCCAGGGCATTCTCGCCCGCCGCTGCACCAAGCTCACGCAGAGCGGCCTGTGCGTCGGCGCACCCGTGTTGCTCCCCGCCGACGCCGTCAAGGCGCCCGCCGAGGAGAAGGTCGTGCGCCTCGCCGATCCGAAGGAGGACGGCTGGCACACGCTCCAGCATGACAACGGGCAGAAGAAGACCGTCATGAAGATGACGGGCCGCGAAGTCACTGAATGAGCGGTTGAGCAAGGACATCCTCAAGTGGGCTGCATGCACAAGCATGCGGCCCGTTTTTCTTGCCGTTCCCCGCATCCAAACACAAAAACGCCCCGAAACATGAGGAGCAGTTTCAGGGCGTCAATGCAAAAGCAAACGGTCTGCCGAACCACCAGCAGACCGTTGCCATCCAACCTATGAAGCTTCAGAGGACCAGTCCGAAGCCTCCGTACTCAAGCCTGACCAAGGCTCTTGTACAAGCACAAGCAACAGGGGACCAGCCTGCCTGCCTAAGCAGACGCTTGCGCAAATGTTTCTTGTCCGGGGGACTTGAAACTCGAAGCGTCGTCGGGAGGAGAGAGTGTCCGACGATCTTCTTTTCTTCGACGCGGCGGCCAAAGGAGAAAATGCCGTCGCATCGCGTGAGCTTGGTAAACCCTTAAGGGTTAATCCCTGCTCAACACAGAACGAAGTATATACGGATTTACCCCATAAGGAAACCCCTAATGGCAATTTTTTCGCCGATACCCACCTCCAAGATGAAACAAAATGTTTCCGCCTCATCCAAAACGCCCCCTGAATACGGCCATTTCCCTTGTCCCACAGCCAACCAAACCCAAAGAACCCCATTTTGCGGAACACAGGGTTCAATCCGCCCGAACGGCCTCTCACAGTGCGAGTTCGGCCGTTTTGTCCCCCATAGGTGCCATTGACGGAAAAGGGCTCCGCCGGGCGAGCGGCTCAGCCGCTCTCGTCCGTTCCTGTTTCGTGCCCTCAGGGAAACACCGAGCAAAAAATGCTTCTGTTTTTACTGCCGTCCCCCTTAAAATTGAATAAAGGGCGGAAGTTCTTTCCGCCCCAGTCAAGGGATGCCGGCAGAGTCCTCCTGCGTCGAGCAGGAGCGGAATCCGGATGCCGCCGTCTCCGAACATGGGAGGTATGCATATGACAACAACGACATGCAGCTGGAGGCCCTACCGTGTCGCCCTGCGCACCCAGGAGTGCCGAGGCGTCATCAGTCTCTACCTCGAACCGACGGACGGAGCGCTTCCGCCCGCATTTGCCGCCGGCCAGTACGTCGAGCTCCGCATGCCCGGCATCGAGCCGCACGCCTTCTTCCTCGTCGGTCCCAGCGGCGACCGCCTCGTGCGCCTCACGATCGAGGTAGGTGACGAGCCCTTCATCGGCGAAGTCGGCCGCATCGCCAAGCTCCGCATCGGCGACCCCGTCGAACTCTCCGAGCCCAAGGGCGAGCTTGCGATGGAGCCCGGTGAAACCCCCGTCGTCATCATGACCGAGGACATCGGCTGCCTCGTCGCCCACGCATTCCTCGCCGAAATGGCCGAGGTCGAGCCCATGCGCAACGTCCGTGTCCTCTGCCAGTTCCCCAACGGCACCCGCATGCTCATGCGCGAGGAGCTCAGGAAGCTCGTCGATCTGATGCCCAACGCGGGGCTCGCCGTCTTCCTCGCAGCCCCCTTCTCGACAGACACGGCGGGAAAGGACTACGAGGTCGCAGGCCCCATCACTGTTGAAAACGCAAGGAGCGTCTGCGTCAACCCGGACGCGGACTTCTTCGTCGTCGGCAGCAGGGCCTTCACCGAAGCCCTCAGGACCGACCTCGTCAAGCTCGGCATCATTCACTCCCGAGTTCACACGCAGGTCCTCTGAGCGCTTTTACCCGGGACGGGGGTCGTCGTTCGCAAACCTCCCCTGCCCCTGTAAAATTCGTCCTTGCCGATAGCGTGATATTCCAAAACGGTCTACACTTCTATCTATCAGGCAATATAATTTATAAAACAACAACGCCAGACGGATTCCATCCGTCCGACATCCCCCATTTAAAAAGATTCCGCCGATGCATTTAACACGATTTACAGACCTCAGCCTCCGCGTGCTGATTTACCTCACCCACAACGAACGCAAGGGACTCGTTACAGTTACAGAGCTTGCCGAACGCTTCAAGTGGTCCCGCAACCACATGGTCAAGGTTGTTCACTTCATGAGCACCAAGAACTGGGTTCAGACTCACCGCGGCAGATTCGGCGGCCTCACCCTCAAGATGCACCCGTCCGAATACAAGATCGGCGACATCGTTCAGATTCTTGAGGAACAGGGCGAACTCATCGACTGCTTCGAGCCGCACGAATGCGCCCTTGCCAAATGCTGCAAGCTCCGCAGCCTTCTCAACGAGGCCACCCGCGACTTCTACTCGCGCCTCAACACGGCCACGCTTGAGACGCTCACGAACAGCGACGAAATCAGGGAAATCATCTCCGGCAAGGACCTGCTCCGTGCCCAGCCCGACGCCCCGACGCCGCCGAGCAGCGAGCTCATCCGCCTTATGGAGGAGCGCGTCGCCCGCGAACTCCGCAAGGCCAGACAGTAATGCTTCTGCAGCACTGATCGCCCCAAAAAAGCCCCGCCAGGCGCCTGCCTGCGGGGCTTTTCCGTTCCGTCGTTTTCGCTTTTTCCTGACGCCTACACCAGGAAGAACCTCGCCGAAACGCCGAAGACGGCCGCGAGCTTCGTTGCGAACTCGGGCGTAATGGGCCTCACGCCCTGCTCCATGTCGGAGACGCGGACCTGATTCGTGCCCAGCTGCTCGGCCAGAGACTTCTGCGAAAGTCCCCTTTCCTTCCTGAGCTTCTTGAGCATCGGACCCGGCGGCAGGTCGGGCGCCTCCTCGGGTGCGCCGATCGTGACGACGGACTCCCCGAGAAGCATCATCATGCTCTCGAGATGTCTTCTCACGGCGTCCGCCTTGTTCGCAGGAACGCTCACCCTGAACACCATGTCGGTGCCGGCGCGTTCTTCCGTGATCGCCCTCATCAGCCAGCCCTCCTCATCTCAATCAACACATTCATCACATTTGGCAACTTACGGACCGCCCAGAACGGTCCGTCTTCGCGCTATTCTACAGACAATGCGGCAAGCGCCCCGCTCCGGGAGCGCACGCATGAAGGAAAGCACGAATGTCCAAGAAATCACTTCAAGACCTGCGCAGGGAGGTCTCCGGCTTCACCGACGAAATCCGTCGCGAACTCAAGGAACACGTATCCGAGATCCGCGAGAACCTCGACCGACAGGTCACGCGCCTGCGCGCCGAGGTCGAGGACGTGAAGGAGGAGCTCGAGCGCCGCTTCGGCACCGACGACTCGCACGTCGTATTCCGCGCGCTCCCCAAGCCCCGTCGCCTCAACATGCCGCTCACGGAGGTCCTCGAGCGCCGCCAGACCCGCCGCACCTTCAGCGACGAGCCCCTGTCCGACCTCGACATGGCCACGATCCTCTGGGCGGCGGACGGCATCAACCGCTCGAACGGACGACGCACCACGCCCACCGCGCTCGACTGGCGCGAGACCGACATCTATCTTCTCAAGAGCAACGGCATCTGGCGCTGGGTGCCCGAAAAAAACGGCCTTCTCTTCTGCGACCTTGCGGACCTCAGGAGCGAGACCTTCTTCGCCGCGCCGCACCTCAAGGTTGCGCCCGTGCACATCGTCTACGTCTCCAACCGCCCGCGCACCGAGACGCTGATCTCACGCCTCGGCGAAGGCGTCGTCGAAAAGCTCAGGCACTCCGCCTGGACGCCCGAAAAGCTCGAGGAAATGCGCACGCGCAGCATGATCATCGACGTGGGCGCCAAGATTCAGGCTGTCTACATGGCCGCAGCCGCCATGGACCTCTCCTGCGTCGCCCGCACGGGCTTCGACGCCCGCCACGTCGAGCGCATCCTACGCCTGCAGAAGGGCGAATCCGTCGTCGCCATCCAGACGCTCGGCTACAGGCCGAACTCCATTCTCGACGCCATCAAATAGCAGGCGCCGTCACTCCTCGGACGTGTCGATCACGCCCAGAAGCCTCGCCTCGCTTCTTGCCGCATCCACCACGAGCCCCCTCACCCACTGCAGGAAGGGGTCCGTGTGGGTGCAGTGGTGCCAGACGAGCCTCGGCTCGAAGGGTCCCGACTCCTCGGGCATCGGCAGAATCCTGAACTGAAACTGCGAGTCCATCATGAAGCGCCTGAGAGTGATGAGCGGCCCCTCGAACGTAAAGTCCGTCCTCGCCACCACATAGGGAACGGTCAGGAAGTAAGGCAGCACCACGCCCACCCTGCGTCCCTCGACGCTCTTCGCGCCGCCGTCCTTCATCCCCGCGGTGACACAGACGGCGGGCCAACGGTTGAGCAACTCCCAAGTCATGACGCCCGCCTTCTCGTAGGCCTCGATCACGGGGTGTCCATCCCTGACGAGAATGCCCTTTTTCGAGCGGTAGATCCTGAGTGAGTGAAAGTCGGGCGGCAGTTCCGTCGCAGGAAAGAATGCCATGTCGGCCTCGTTGGCGCGAAGCCTCTCGAGCACCCTCACGTCGAGCGGCTCGATCGCAAAGCGGCTGTTCGGAACGGCATTGTAGAAGCGCTCGACCGCTGCGCTCAGCAGCGTGGCGATGCCGTTGTCGGCTGAAATGAAGCGCACCACGCGGTTCATCTCGTGCAACTCAAGCGGCTCGGGATTGAGAAGTCGACGCGTCTGGTCCACGAGCTCGGCAAGGCGGTCCCTGAGTTCGCGCATGCGGCTCGTCGGCAGCATCGACAAACCCGAGCGCACGAAGAGCTCGTCGCCGAAGACCTCCCTCACATGCGAAAGCCTGCGCGAGGCCGCGCCCATGCTGAGCCTCATGTCGCCCGCCGTCTGCGTGAGGCTCTGCGTTTCATAGAGCGCCAACAGAAACTGCATGTCCTCGAATGAGAGGTCGATGTTGTTCTTTTCGCCTTTGATCATGGTCTTTGTCGTCCTTAGCCCAAAGCGGCCGGCACGGGGCACCGCAACCGCTCGGAAGTGCCTAGAAGTATCGCATTTTTGCCGGTGGGGACGCCGCCGAGCCCCGCGCATATGCGAAAACCCTACGGACCGGTCGGTAAATTCAATCCTACAATTGAAGAATGGCTGGCGCGCAGGCGCCCGCCACCATCCGACCAACAGACCAGACGGCCGAGCGCCGCACCGACCAAAAGGAGAATCAAGTTATGTGGGATCGTCTTCTCAGGAATGCCCGTGTCGTGGACCCCGTCAACGGCCGCGACGGCGTCATGGACGTGGCCGTCAAGGACGGCCGCATTGCAGCCGTCGGACCGAACCTCCAGGGCGAAGCTTCCGAAGTCGAGGACCTCACGGGCCTCGTCGTCATGCCCGGCCTCATCGATCCCCATCTGCATCTCGGCAGCATGTTCGGCTCTGCCTACGGCACGCGCATGGCGGCTGCCGCCGGCGTGACGACCTGCCTCGACATGGCGGGTCCCGTCGACGAAATCCTCGAGACGTCCAAGACCTGCGGCGCAGGCATCAACGTCGCGATGCTCGAAGGCTTCTCGCCCATGAAGCACTGCGGCACGATGACGCCCACGCGCGAGCAGCTCGAGAAGTTTGTCCGTGAAAGCCTCGAAAAGGGCGCCGTCGGCGTCAAGATCATGGGCGGCCACTGGCCGCTGCCGCTTGAAACGAGCCGCGAACTCGTCAAGACCGCCAACGACATGAACGCCTACGTCGCCTGGCACGCCGGTTCTCACACTGCGGGCTCCAACATCCTCGGCATGCGCGAGGTCATCGAGGCCGCCAAGGGCCAGCGCCTGCACCTCGCCCACATCAACGCTTACTGCCGCGGCCGCGTCAATCCCGTCGACGAAGAGTCGAGGGAAGCCATCGAGATGCTGCGCGCCAACCCGAACCTCTGGTGCGAAGCCTACGTGAGCCCCAACAACGGCACCGTGCTTGACTGCGACGAGGACGGCCAGATCATCGACCACGTCACCCGCACCTGCCTCGAGACGTTCGGCCTCACGCCCGACGCCGCCGGCATGCGCGAAGCCTTCCTCACACACCGCTGCTTCGCGATCGCCGACACGGGCTTCATGTCCGAACTCGTCGAGGGCGAGGCCGCGCTCGAACTCTGGGAAAAGCAGGGCATGAAGGGCGCAGGCAGCTTCCCCGTCAACCCCGCACTCTCCCGCTTCATGGTCGCCACGGCCAAGCGCGAGGACGGTAGCTTCGTGGTCGACGCCATCTCCACCGACGGCGGCTGCATTCCGCGCAACGTCGCCATCTCGGTCGGCCTCTCGCTCGTCAAGTTCGGCGCCCTGACGCTCCCCGAGTTCGTCGTCAAGACCTCCGTCAACCCAGCACGCCACCTGCGCCTGCATGACCGCGGCCACCTCTCCGAAGGCGCCGCCGCCGACATCACCGTCTTCGACTACGACCGCCAGCAGGCCGTCGAGACGATCGTCGCCGGCAAGTCCGTCATGAAGAACGGCGAGATCACGGGCACCGGCATCACCCTCGTCACGACGAAGGCGGGCATCCCGGCTGCCGAACGCAACGGCTTCAAGTGGATCGAAACCGAGTTCGAAAGCCCCGAACCCGAACGCTACATCCCCTAAGCCGCATTCGACTCCATGAGCCGAAGACCGCCGCAGGCCCGCCCTGCGGCGTTTTTTGGCTTTTACTCCCATTCACGCCCGCAGCATTCCTTCCTTTGGCGCGAATCACCTCTCCCGCAGGCACCTCCGTGAGCCGGCGTACGCCCCGCATCACGTGCGGTTAGAATGACCTTCTGAACCTTTCATTTTCCGGAGGGCACCATGCGCGCCGCCGTTCTTTCCGCTCTGCTCGTTCCAGTCTTCCTCACGGGCTGTTCTACCTACGTCACGGTCGTCTCCGAACCCGAGGGCGCCGTCATCACCGACGCATCGGGGAGCATCGTCTACGGCCGTGCGCCCCTCGACGTCGAGTACGACACCAACGAGCTCAGGCACTGTGCCCATCCCGGACAGTGTGCGCAGATTCCCGGCTTTACGGCAAGGTGGCCGAGCGGCGCCTCCGCCTCGACCGACGCAGCGCTGCCGTTGTGCGACCTGCGACACGGCATGACCGTGAGAATCAACCGTCCCAAGTCCGCACCAGGCCTCGAGCAGGACCTCCAGTGGGCGCTCGAGCGCGCCCAGAAGCGTGCGCGCGACGCAGAAATCGAACGAGACCGCATGATGCTCTACATGGACCACGGCTGGTTCTGGGGACCGGGCTGGGGCCCTTGGCCGCGCACGGCGCCCCCGCCGCCGAGGCCCGTGAGATAATTTCACTTTTGCGCAACACGATCGGGACACATCATGCTCAAAGGCAAAAAGGCGGTCATCTTCGACCTTGACGGCACCCTCATTGACTCTCTCGGCATCTGGAGCGCAGTCGACGAGCTTCTCGCCACGAGCCTCGGCCGTCCCGATCTCGCCGCCGACCCCGTGACGCTCGCCCGCCTTCGTGAGGATGCGCTCGTGCGGCATGCCCTCGAACCCAATCCTTATGTCGGCTTCTGCGCGGATCTGGCCGCCTTCTGCGGGAGCCCGCTTCCCGGCGAGGAGGTCCATCGCGAGCGCTACCACATCTCGCGCGCTCTTCTCAAGTCCGACGTGCGCCTCAAGCCGGGCGCGGCCGCCTTCGTGAAGACGCTCTCGGAGCGCGGCTTCAAACTCGCCGTCGCCACCACGACCAAGCGCGCCAACATCGACATCTACGAGACGGTCAACCCGCACATCGCGCCCGAGCTTGCATTCAGCAGCGTCTTCGACGCCATTCTCACGCGCGAGAACGTGAGCCGCATCAAGCCAGACCCCGAGGTCTACCACCTCGCGCTCGAGACCCTCGGCGTGCGCGCCGATGAGGCGCTCGTCTTCGAGGACTCGCTTCCCGGCCTGCGTGCCGCGCACGCCGCAGGCATTCAGACCGTCGTCGTCAGGGATCCGTGGTCCGAAGCCGACAGGGCACGACTCCTCGAGGAGGCGGACGCCCATGTTGATAGCCTTTGCGACGCACCCGAAATCTGCGGTTTTACCCGCTCCTAGCCACCCTTCGGGCGAACATCCTGCGCTAGAATGGATTCAGGCCAATGGCCTTCAAACAAACAGGAGGTATCCTTCATGCGCATTCTTCTTCCCGTCGACGGCAGCGAACACTGCCGCAACGCACTCCGCTTCATTGCCTCCCGCCAGGCGCTCTCGCCTGAAAAGGAGGCGACCGTTGAGCTTCTCAATGTTCAGCACTCCATCCCCGAAGCCGTGATCAACGCGCTCGGCCTCGATTCCGTCCGCAAGGCCAGCCAGGACGAAGGCATGAAGGTCATCGACGCCATGCGCGAAGACGCCGGCGACCTTGACGTCCGCGCCAAGGTCGAGGGCGGCGAGTTCGCGCCCGTCATCGTCCGCGAGGCCGACCACATGGACGCCGACCTCATCGTCATGGGCTGCCGCGGCCTCTCCGCCATGGAAGGCTTCTTCGTGGGCAGCGTCTCCGCCAAGGTGATCAGCCTCACGAAGCGTCCGCTTCTGCTCGTTCGCGACAAGATCCCCGCAGGCGCCATGCGCGTCGGCATCTGCGTCGACCACTCCGACTACGCCCACGCCGCCGCCGAATTCGTCGTCAACCAGCGCGAGTTCTTCGGCAAGGACGCCGTCTTTGAAGTGATCAACGTCTCCGAAACCGAAGAGACCTTCCATCAGGCCGTCGAACCCGTCATGACCGTCTTCGAGGACGCCGGCGTTCCCGCCGAACGCGTGCACCTCAAGGGCAAGGTGGGTGATGCGATCTGCAACTACGCGGGCGAAGGCAAGCTCGACATGCTCGTCATCGGCTCCCACGGCTACGGCAACTTCCGGGCCGCCTTCATGGGCTCCACCGCCATGCGCATCACCGCCGGCTGCGAAGTGCCCCTGCTCGTCCTCAAGGCCTGAAAGATCTCTGCGCGCCTGAATCACGACGCGCGCAGCATCTCAAAGCCAATGTGCCGGCTCCCTCGGGAGAGCCGGCACTTTTTTGTCTCATCCGCACGAAAAGGCCCGCCGCCCTGTCCCGCCTGTACTCGGCGTTGAGGATGCCCGCATCGTATTCGGCATGTCCGGTGAAGAAGATCTGCCTGCCGCCTTCGGTCGAGAGGGCGAAGATCCCCGCCTCGTCGGATTCAGCGAGCACCTTGAGCTCGGGATGTGCGCGCACGGCCTCTTCGTCGATCGTCGTGTGCCTCGAGTGCGGAATCCTGAAGACGTCGTCGCAGCCCCTGAAGAGCATGGAGCTTCGCCTCACGACGCGGTGCTCGAAGACACCCGAGAGCTTGCGCTCGAGAAGCGTCTTCCCTATCCCGATGAGCTGGCAGGGCTCGCCGTTCTTCGGGCGCCAACCGCCCTGCACGCAGACGGTGCCCAGTTCGTGGCGTGTCACACAAACTCCTCTGTGTCAGGCGTTTTGAAGAAAACATCCTGTCAGACTATCAGAGCGAAAGGGGTGGTTTCGAAAAACCGCCCCTGTCTTGGGGGTATAACCCGCGCCTCTAGTGCATGATCCCGAGACGCGGCCCTGACGATGCCGTCTTTGTGCGACGGACTTACATCTTGCGGCCCCAGAAGAAGTAGACGCCCCAGCCTTCGTCCATCGTGCGGCCGGCCATCAGGTAGAGGGGGCCGATGATGCTGTCGACGCCCACGTAGCCGCCCACGGCGCGGTGCCAGTCGCGGTTGCCCGACTCGCCTTCCTCGTCGCGGTTGTAGGCGCGGCCCGCTTCGGCCGATGCGCCGAGCCAGACCGTGCGCTCGCCTGCGCCCAACCAGTCGGAGATGTTGCGCGAGATGCGCACGGAGCCGAGCTGGATGTCGGAGCCCGTCCAGCGACCGTAGGGACTGCCGGTGAGCTCGAAAGCGCCGCCCAGCGAGAAGACGCTCGGCACGGCGGAGCGGCCCAGCTTGCCCGAGAAGAGCGTCGTCCAGCGGCCGTAGGTGATCGGCACGTAGACGTTGGCCTCATAGATGTTCTTGTAGCCGGGACCGTCCGTGTCGAAGATGCGCTGGCCCTGCAGGGCGAAGCGGTAGCCCTTGGTCGGAAAGTTGACGCTGTCGAGCGTGTCGAGCAGAAGCTCGGCGCTCACGAACGGAGACTCGACCTCGGGCGTGCTGAGGTCGGTCACGCCGATCGTGCGGGTCGAGGCCTGGGAGAAGTAGCCCGCTGCCACGCGCGCATAGCCCAGGCGCTCGATCGAGTAGCCGAGCCCGATCTGGGCCGTGCTGGTCTCGTTCTTGTAGCGCGCGATGGCCTCACCGTTTTCGTAGACGTTGAAGGGCGAGACCGAGTACTCGAAGCTCGGATTGACGAACCAGTCGGTGCCCGGGCCGAGGGGCTGGTAGAACTCGACGCCGGCCCTGCGGTTCTTGCCCGCCTGGATCTCGGAGCGCAGCTCGGCGCCCCAGGGATTGAGCCAGCCCCAGGTGTGCGCAAGGAGCACCGTGAACGTGTGTTCGTCGCGGAAGTCGGTCTCAAGCGAGCCGCCAATGCGGATGCTCGAGTAGCCGGGCTTCTTCTCCTTGGGCTCGAAGACGAGCACTTCGGTGCCCTCGGGGCCCGGTTCGAAGCGGTAGCGCACCGAGCTGTAGGCGCCGTCGGCCCAGACGCGGCGGCTCGCCGCGTCGATTTCGGCATTGGAGACCGGACGCGAGGTGTCGATGTCGAGCTCGTTGAGGATGGCCTCGGGATTGGCGACCTTGAGGCCCTCGACCTTCACGGTGGAGATCTCGTGGATGTCGCGGCGCGTGTGCGGCATGACGGCGCCCTTGCGGGTCTCGTCCCAGGCGATCCACTGGGCGCGGTCGGGCGAAGCGAGGCGCTCGAGGCGATCGCGGACCTTCTGCGCGGCATCGTAGCCGCGGGTGATGATCTTGTCGCTCTTCTTGAGGTCGGCGCTCGAGAAGTCGTCAAGGTCGGGCGTGATCAGGATGTCCTCGGGGCCGAGGTCGGCAAGCGACTGCCTGACGTTCTGCTCGGTGAGGAGGTTCACCATCTGCGCCATCACGGTGACGACGTTGCCGAGCTCCTCGCGCTTGAGAAGCGGCGTGCCCACGTTCACCGCAATGATGACGTCGGCGCCCATTTCGCGGGCGAGTGACACGGGCAGGTTGTCGAGAAGGCCGCCGTCGACGAGCATGCGGTCGTGGATCACGACGGGCGCGAAGACGCCGGGCAACGACATTGAGGCGCGCATCGCCATGCCGAGGCTCACGTCCTTCTGCAGCACCACGCGTTCGCCCGAGACCAGGTCGGTCGCGATGGCGCCGAACGGAATGGCCAGCTCGGTGAGGTCATTCACGTAGTTGGCGGGCCCCGTCTTGTCATTGAGGAAGAGGTCGAGCTCCTCGGACGGGATGACGCTGTCGGGGAGCTTCACGCGGCCGTCCTTGCCGAACTCGATGCCCGAGACGGCCAGATTCTTGTAGTCATCCACCTTGAGGCGCCAGGGCAGCTCCTCGCGGTCGGCGCGGGGCGCCATCATGCGATCCCAGTCGACGCCGAGCACGATGTCGCGGATTTCGGCGGCCGAATAGCCCGCCGCATAGGCGCCGCCAACCATGGAGCCCATGGACGTGCCCGTCACAACGTCGATCTTGATGCCGAGCTCCTCGATCACGTCCAGCACGCCCGTATGGGCGAAGCCTCGGGCGCCGCCGCCCGAGAGCACGAGGCCCACGCAGGGACGGTGCTCGGCGCGGCATCGCGCGCGGACCTCGTCCGCCGTCTTGGCAAGGGGCTGCGTGCAGGTTGCGGCAAGGCCGAAGGCCGCAAGCGTCAATATCGCAATCTTCTTCAATTGCATGGGCTTGTCGTCGATGTCGGGGAAAAAATTGGGACGAGTCCGGAATGCAGACCTGCGGCACAAAGAAAGACGGCCGCAGGCTCCTTGGGTCGGAGTGCGGCCGTCCGTTCTCCGAGAATGCATCGGGCCGCTCCATACGCTTGATGATAGCGCGTGAAGCGGCTCGCTGACGCTTTCGGACGACGTCGAAATGAGAAAAATGCAGGCTTTTCGCCCGTCAGGCCTTCGGGCAGCGGTTGAGGAGTCCTTCCTCGATCATGGCGGGATTCGGGCGAGGGGCCTCGATCATGCGCATCGTGTTGGCATCCGTGTGCTCGAATTCGCCCTTGACGCCGGGAATCTCGAGCTTCGTGACCTGCTCGTAGCTGAAGCGTCCGTCCTCATGGAACTTGAAGACAACGTCCCAGGACTTCGTGAGGAAGGCCTCCTCGAGGAAGGGATTCGAGCAGATGCCGTTGACCATCTGACCGCGCTCGGCATGCAGACGGATCTCGCGGTCGCCGGGCATGGCCGTGCCCTCGGCCATCGCGATCTGGCCGCGCGGAATGGCGAGCGTCATGTAGATCTTGTGCGTCTCGGGCTCGTAGAGCAGATAGCCCACCTGGTCATGGAAGGCGGCGAGCTCGCCCGGCTTGGTGATGTGCACGTGGTAGCGCAGGCCGTAGAGGACCTGCGGGCCGTTGTTCTGCGGATCCATCACCTCGAAGTCCCACGTCTCGACGTAGGGCTCCGTTTCGGGGCCGCCCGCCTGCGGATGGGTGTCGACGCCGTCGTCGCCGAACCACTTGCCGGCCAGAGGAGCAATGGGCCCGAGCATCGAAAGCGTATCGGGATTGGCGGGCGCTTCCGTATAGATGTCCTTGTACTTCATTTCAGCCTCCTTTGAAGGGACCGCATGCAGCGCACCATGCGCTCCGGCGGTCCGAACAAGCTCGGTTCATGGTAACACCGCGCAGGGCCCCGTGCTCCCGCCGTTACGAAACGTACGAAAAAACATTCCCTGCATTTCGCCAGAGGCTCCGCTCCTTCCGTCGGGCGCAGTACTTGGTGTTACCATTACAGATTCCGTTTTCAAACGAGATTCCTGAACATGCTCCGTCCTAGTCCCACAGCCGCGGTCTTACTCGGCCTTATGGCCGCCCTCGCCGCAGGCGCCTCGTCTGCCGCACCGTCGACCACCGCCCCCATGGGCTTCGGCGACGCCCGAGTCCTGCTGCACGAGCGCGCCGACATCATGGCCGCCGACCGCGCCGAAATCGCCCGCGCCGAGTCCGAGGCCGAGGCTGCCAAGTCGCTCTCGGGCCCGAAGGTCGAGATGGACGTCAAGCAGGTCTGGGGCACCAAGACCGTCGACCTGGGCATCGACACGGGGCTTGGACAGCTCTCCGGCCTCGGCGGCCCGATCGGCGGCGTGCCCGGACAGATCATCTCGAGTCTGGCGCAGAAGTACAACCACGTCGACATCCACTTCAAGGAGGACATCGGCGGGCCGCGTGCGGCCGTGACGGCCACGCTTCCCATCTACACGGGCGGCCTCATCACCGCGCAGCAGAACGCGCTCAACCACAAGGTGAGCGAGACGCGCGCCGACCGCGACATGCGCGAGAACACGCTTGACGCCGAACTTGCGGCCCGCTACTGGGGCGTGCAGCTCGCGCGCAGCGTCGCAGCCCTGCACAGGAGCGTGCTCGAGGATCAGAACGAGGAGCTTCGCCGCGCGAAGCGCTTCGAGCAGAAGGGCCTCATCGCCAAAGTCGAGCGCCTCGCCGTCGAGGTGGCCCGCGACAACGCGAAGCGCACGCTCGTCTCGGCCGAGTCCGACGTCGGCGTGGCCGAAGCGGAGCTGATGCGCCAGCTGCGAGAAACCTCGCTCCCCGAGCTCTCCTCGCCGCTCTTCGTCCTCACGGGCGATCTGGGCACGCTCGACCAGTGGCAGAACCGCGCCGACGCGCAGTCGCCCGCCATCAGGAAGATGAATGCGCTGCGCGCTCAGGCGAACGAAGGCATCTCCGCCGCCGAGGCGAGCTTCAAGCCCAAGGTCTACGCCTTCGGCACCAAGAACCTCATCAAGCACTATCTGACGCTGCCCGAGCCCGACTGGATGGCCGGCGTGGGCGTCACCTTCACACTCTGGGACAACCACGACCGCTTCGACAAACTCAACGCCGCCCGAAGCGTGGTCACGAAGGCCGAAGCCGCGCGCAGCGAGGCGAAGAACCAGGTAGCCACGGCCGTCGAGGTCGCCTTCCTGCGCGTGATGCAGGCACGCGAGGAGTTCGAGCTCACGGGCTCGACCGTCGAACTTGCGCGCGAAAACCTCAGGCTGCGCGAGGCGAGCTTCGCGGAAGGACTCTCCAACGCCGTCGACGTCGACACGGCCCGCACGAAGCTCACGGGCGCCGAAGTCGCCCGACGCGCGGCCGCCTACAAGTTCGTCGTGAGCTGGGCCATGCTCCACGCGTCCGCAGGCGCCATGCCCGACTTCGTCAACTCCCTTACCCGCAGCGACCTCGTGGTCGTGAAGTGACTCAGAACAACGCTTTTCCACCGGCTGGAACAAAATGATCGAACAGACTCAAGCTCAGCAGACTCAGGCGCAGGCACCCAAGCGCCCCGCCTCCTCCGTCCCGCTTCTCGTGGGAGGCGCCTTCTTCGCAGGCATCGCGGCTTTTCTCGGATGGGGTGTCTGGGAGGCCACTCATCCCGCGCCCGTGCCCCTGCAGGGCATGGTCGACGCCCGCACGATCTCCGTCTCCGCCAAGGTGCCGGGACGCCTTGCCGAACTCAAGGTCCGCGAGGGCGACGTGCTCAAGGCGGGCGACACCGTCGCCGTGATCGCCATTCCTGAAATCGAGGCCAAGCTCGTACAGGTGAAGGCACAGGAACGCGCCGCCCAGGCGAGGGAGGACCTCGCCAACACGGGTGCCCGCGTTCAGGAAAAGGATGCGGCCCGCGCAGACTGGGAGCGCGCCAAGGCAGCTCTCACCCTTGCGTCCAAGACCTACGAACGCGTCGACGCCCTCTACAGGGAGGGCCTCATCCCCGCCCAGCGCCATGACGAGGCGACCGCCCAGCTTGCAGCCGCACGCAAGGTGACCGAGGCCGCTGCCGCCAAGCTCTCCGCCGTGGTCGAAGGTGCCCGCGTCGAGGACAAAACCGCCGCGAAGGCCCTCGTCGACCAGGCAAGAGGCGGCGTCTCCGAAGTCTCGAGCCTCGCCTCCGAAAGCATCGTGAAGGCGCCCGCCGCGGGCGAAGTCACCCGCATCGTGATGGAGGAAGGCGAAGTGGCACCCGCGGGCTTCCCGCTCGTGCTTGTCACTGACCTCAGCGACAAGTGGGTCGTCTTCAACATCCGCGAGGACGAGCTTCCGGGCGTCGAGGTGGGCACGGTCCTCAAGGGCTTCATCCCCGCCGTCAACCGCACGGTCGACCTCAAGGTCAACTGGATCAATCCTCGCGGCGAGTACGCAGTCTGGCGCGCGACGCGTCAGTCGACGGGCTACGACCTGCGCACGTTCGAGGTGCGCGCTCGTCCCGTCGAAGAGCTTCCCGCCCTGCGTCCCGGCATGACCGTCATCGTCGAGCGCTGAGCGGCACGCCATGAAGCACTGGTTTGAGGGCCTCGTCAACACAGCCCGCATCGAATGTCGCTACACCCGCAGGCACCCGCAGCAGTGGGTGATCTGCGCACTCCTGCCCGTCATGTGGCTGCTCTTCGTGGCGAACACCTTCGGCACCGGCCTCATGACGAAGCTCCCCGTGGGTCTCGTCAACGAGGACGGCGGCCCGCTCGCGCGTGAGCTCGTCATGGTCCTCGATGCCGTACCGAGCCTCGGCCTCAGGGGCTTTGAAACCGCGACCGAAGCCGAAGCCGCGCTCTCGCGCGCAGAAACCTACGGCACGATCGTCATTCCAAGGGACTTCACGAAGGACAGCCTGAACGGACGCGGCAGCACGCTCGAGCTCATCATCAACAAAAGCTACTACGCCGTCGGCACCATTCTGGAAGTGGACGTGAAGACGGCGCTCGCCGCCGTCATGAAGAGCGCGGGCACGATCAGGATGACCGCCGCGCGCGGCGGCTCGCTCAAGGCCGAGTCGAACAACCTGCGCATCGCCTCGCCCGAGGTCTACTTCCTCGGCAACACAGGCTTCAACTTCAGCGCCTACCTGCTGCCGACGCTCATTCCCGGCCTCATCGCGCTTGCCGCAGGACTCACCTTCTCGGGCGTGCTCGTGCGCGAGTGGCGCGACGGAGGTGCGACGCGCCTTCTTGCGGCCGCAAACGACTTCGCGTCCGCCGCAATCCTAGGCAAACTCCTGCCCTGGTTCGTCTTCTACGTCGTGCTCGGCCTGTGCTGGGTGTTCGGCCTCACGGGCGTGCTCGGCTGGACGGCCGCAGGCTCCGTCGGCGTCTGGATCGGCGCCACGGTGATGCTCATCGCGGCCATGGCCGCGATCGCCATCCTCTTCACGGCCGTCTCGCTCAGCTGGCCGATCGCCGTCTCGGCGCTCATCTGCTTTGCCGCGCCGTCCTTTCCGTTCACGGGCTTTTCCTATCCGCTCGAGTCGATGACGCCGGGCGCCGCCTTCTTCGGGCAGCTCCTGCCGCTTACGCACTACCTCGCCGTCCAGGGCGAGTGCTGGATCCTGAATTCGCCCCTCGACCACGTCTTCACGCGCCTCGTGCCCCTTGCGCTCCTCATCGTCGTGCCCATGGCCGCCGGCCTTCCGATCCTCGGCGTGCGCCTGCGCGCCTGGAGTTCGAAGGACCCCGAGAAGGACCGCATCCGCACACTCCTCGTCAAGGAGAGCCTCATCACCGACGAAACGCAGGGAGGCGCACGATGAACAGGAACAATCAGGCTGAGCAGATGAAGGCGCCCGGCTTCTGGTACACCTTCCTTCACACGATCAAGGCCTCCTTTCTCTCCCGCGACACGATCCTCATCTTCGCGGGCGCGATCGCCTTCTACCTGATCTTCTACGCCTGGCCCTACGGCAACCAGCAGATCCAGCACGTCCCGTCGACCGTGCTCGACCTTGACCGCTCGGCCGCCGCCCGCCGTCTCGTCACGGCCATGGACGCCTCGCCCGCCATCAGCGTCGTGCGCATCACGCAGGACGAAGGCGAGGCGATGGAGGCCTTCAGGCGCGAGGAGTTCTCGGTCCTCATCACGATTCCGAAGGACTTCGAGAAGTCACTCACCCGAGGCGAGAACGTCACCGTGCACGTGCTCGGCAACGGCGCCTTCCCCGTGAAGGCCCGAGCCGTTCAGGCCGCGCTGGGCGGCGTCGTGACCGACAAGACGAAGCTCCTCGACGATGCGGCCGTCTATGCGACGGGGCTCCCCGGCACGAGCGTGCACTCGCACCATCAGGCCGCGCCCGGCCTTCGCGTGCAGTACATGTACAACGAGATCGGCGGCTACGGCAACTACACCGTGCCCGTCGTGGGTCCCGTGATCATTCAGGCCGTGATGCTCATGGCCATCACGATGGCGCTCGGCGGCTGGCTCGTCGCCGCAAGGCGCGAGCCCTTTGTGGAGGCCGCGCTCGACCGTCCGCTCCACAGGGGCGCGGCCGTCTGGCTCGCCTTCACGTTCATCACCTTCCTCTGGTTCGTCTACATGCAGGGGTTCGACTTCTGGTGGCACGAGTACGGCTCCATGCGCAGCGTCGCCGCGACGCTGGGCACCGGCCTGCTCTTCTCGGCCTCGGTCGCCTCCTTCGGCATGGCAGTCACGATCCTTCTGGGCTCGAACCGCTGGTCGAGCCAGGCCGTCGTGATGATCTCGGCCCCCGCCGTATTCATCTCGGGCGGCATCTGGCCCATGACGAACGTGCTGAGCGAGCCCGTCTTCGCGCTCTCGCTCTTCATTCCGACCTCGCCCGCAGTGCCCGCGCTCCTTGCGGCCTCGCAGGACGGGGCCCTCACCGAGTCCATCCTTCCCTATTGGGGAATCCTCGGCATTCAGACGCTCTTCTATCTCTCGACGGCGCTCCATCTCGTGCACCGCCGCGACTGGCGCGAGGACGCCGTACAGGCCTACAGCCGCGGCGCCCTCAGGCGCGAGCCCTTCGTCAAGACCGACCGGCCCTCCGACTGGGACTATTGAGGCAACAGCACATGCAGTTCATCGATTCACACAGCCATCTCAACAGCGACGCCTTCGACGAGGACCGCGACGAGGTCATCGCGCGCATGAAGGCGGCGGGCATGGCGGCCGCCATGGTCATCGCCTGCGAGGACGACGAGCTCCCGAAGCTCGAGGCGCTCCTCGCGGAGCATCCGGGCTGGCTCTTCGGCGCCTGGGCGCTTCATCCCGAATTTCCCGACAAGCCCGAGCCCACCGTCGAGCGGATCGCCGAGATCTGTTCGCGCCCGGGGTTCGCCGCCGTGGGCGAGACGGGGCTCGACTTCTACTGGTGCAAGGAGCCGCTTGACTGGCAGCGCGCACGTTTTCGCCGCCACATTGAGGCCGCGAAGGCCATCGGCAAGCCCCTCATCATCCACGCGCGCGACAGCGAGCGCGAGGCCCTCGAAATCCTCCGCGACATGCATGCGGGCGACGTCGGCTTCGTGATGCACTGCTTCTGCGGCGACACGGACACGGCGCTCGCCGTCGTGGACGCGGGCGGCCACGTAAGCTTCACGGGCAACCTCACCTTCAAGCGAAACGAGGCGCTGCGCGAGACCGCGAGGGCGCTGCCGCTCGAAAGCCTCCTGCTCGAGACCGACTGTCCCTACATGGCGCCTGTGCCCAAGCGCGGCAAGCGATGCGAGCCTCAGTACGTCGAATATGTCGCAGAATGTCTCGCAGGACTTTTCGGCGTTGACAAAGCGCACGTCGCCCGACAAACTACGGCCAACGCCGTCAGGCTCTTCCGCCTGCCCATCTGTCTTGAGGAAGCATAATCAGTCTATGAAAAAGCTCGCCGTTCTTCTTGTCGCCGCCCCGCTTCTTCTCTGCGCGCCCCTCGCATCGTCCGCCGACGCGTCGTCCGCAGGCGACCCGGGCGCCTTCGTCCTCTCCGAGGCCGAGGTCGATCAGATGGCCCGCAACACGCACGACTTCAATCAGGCGATCGCCGCCGGCAACGCCGCCGACGTCAGGCGCCTTCTCTCCACGGGCATCACGCCCAACATCGTGCTCGAAAACGGCGACACGCCGCTCACCTGGGCCCTGCGCAGCGAGTCGTGGGATCTCGCCCGCGTGCTGCTCGACGCCCAGGGCATTGACGTCAACATGGAGAACCGCCACGGCGAGACGCCGCTCATGCTTGCGGTGATCAAGGGCCGCGAGGCTGAATTCGACAGGCTGCTCAAGCTCGGTGCGAAGGTCAACAAGACCCGCGGTTGGACGCCGCTCCACTACGCCGCCACCGAAGGCCGCACCTCCATGATGAAGCGCCTCATCGAACTCGGCGCCGACGTCAACGCCCAGACGAAGGCGGGCATCACCGCGCTCGACATGGCCGCAAGGAAACCGAGCCGCGAGGCCGTCATGATGCTCCTTCGCGCAGGCGCCTACCGCGACTACTGCACCGACAGGGGCATGTCCGCCGCAGACTTCGCCAAAAAGGCAGGCGACGAGGAGCTCGCCAAGTACCTCGCCGTCAAGGCCTGCGCCGTCACGGGCCCCGCCAGACCCGAGCTCTACAGGCAACCCGCCGGCATCACGCTCCGTCACTGACGCTCGTCCCCTCATGCACAGGCCACCGGACGCACGCCCGCGCGGCCTTTCCACGACAATCCCGAGGATTCCTTCGTGTCCCACACGCCTCTTCCCCTCACCGCTCTTGAACTTCTCGCCCCCGCCCGCGACGCCGACACCGGCATCGCCGCGATCGATCACGGCGCCGACGCCGTCTACATCGGCGGCCCTGCCTTCGGCGCCCGCCAGTCCGCGGGCAACACGATGGACGACATCGCGAGTCTCGCCGAGTACGCGCACCGCTACAACGCCCGCGTCTTCATGGCGCTCAACACGCTCTTCACGAACGAGGAGCTTCCGCGCGCCCGCTCGCTTGCCTTCGACGCCGCCAAGGCCGGAGTCGACGTCCTGATCGTTCAGGACATGGGCCTCATGGCGGGCCCGCTGCCCGACATCGAGCTCCATGCATCGACGCAGTGCGACATCCGCACGCCCGAAAAGGCCGCGTTCCTCGAGAAGGCGGGCTTCTCGCAGATGGTGCTCGCGCGCGAGCTCTCGCTCGCCGAGGTCGCCGCCTGCCGAGCCGCGCTCCATTCGGCGCGCATCGAGTACTTCATCCACGGCGCGCTCTGCGTGAGCTATTCGGGCCAGTGCTACATCAGCGAGGCGATCACGGGACGAAGCGCCAACAGGGGCGCCTGCGCGCAGCTCTGCCGCCTGCCCTACGACGTCTACACGGAGTCGGGCGAGCAGATCGCCCGCCGCAGCCACGTGCTTTCGCTGCGCGACAACAACCAGACCGACAATCTCGAGGCCCTGATCGACGCGGGCGTCTCGTCCTTCAAGATCGAGGGCCGCCTCAAGGACCTCGTCTACGTGAAGAACATCACGGCCTGGTACCGTCAGCAGCTCGATGCCATCATCGCGCGACGCCCCGAACTCTCCCGCACCTCCGACGGCGTCTCGACCTTCAGCTTCACGCCCGATCCCGAGAAGAGCTTCCAGAGGAGCCGAACCGACTACTTCGTGCACGGCCGTCAGTTTGCAAAGCCCTACGAGCTCGCCCAGCTCGAGAGCCCCAAGAACACGGGCAGCCCCGTCGGCTGCTGCGAGCGCGTCGAGCCGGGCGAAATCCTCGTGCGTCCCGCTGCGGGCGTCTCGCTTGCCAACGGCGACGGCCTCACCTATCTCGGCGACGACGAGGAGATCCACGGCCTTGCCGTCAACCGTGCCGATCCCGCCGGCAGGGGCCTCGTCAGGCTCACGCTGCGCAACCGCCGCGAACTCCCCGAGGGGCTTCGCCGCGGCATGACGCTCATGCGCAACCTCGACCGCTCCTTCGTGCGCGAGCTCTCGGGCGAGTCCGCCGTGCGCCGCATTCCGATCGTCATGACCTTCCTCGTCGAGGACGACGCGCTCACGCTCATCGTGACCGACGGCCGCGAATGCGCCGAAGCTCATGTGGCGATGGATCTCGACGCCCCCTCGAACCCCGAGCGCAACAGGGAGACGCTCATCAGGAACCTCGGCAGGCTCGGCGACACGCTCTACACGGCCTCCGACATCTTCGTGCCCGAGGACCTCGACGTCTTCGTGCCCGCCTCGGTTGTCAACATGATGCGCCGCGAAGCCGTCGACGCGCTCACGAAGATGCGCGAGGAAGCCCGGGTCCGTCCCGGCCGCGCCCCCGTCGACGACGAGGCGCCCTATCCCGACCGCATCCTCGGCTTCGCCGCCAACGTCGCCAACGACGCCGCGCGCGAGTTCTACGAGCGCCACGGCGCACGCGTGACCGCGCCCGCCTTCGAGATCAAGCCCGTGGAGAAGGCGGATCTCATGACCTGCCGCCACTGCATCCGCGCCGCGCTCAAGCGCTGTCCGAAGATGCTCAAGGCCTTCCCCGAACTGCTCGAGAAGACGCCGCGCGAAGCCTTCAGGCCCGAGCCGCTCGTCCTCGTCAACTCGTCGGGCGAGCGCTTCGAGGCGATTTTCCACTGCAAGGCCGATCCCTGCTTCATGACGATCACGCACGCCGACGACGCGAGCGGCTCCCGCTCAGCGGGATAAAATGAAGGGTCGCCCCATCCTCCGGCTCCCAAACCCATGACGAACGACGAAGAACCGATCGAGCTCCTGATGCCATCCGCCGCCATGCAGCCCGTCCTTTCGGACCTGCGTGCCGCGCTCGTGCGCCTCGGCGACGTGAAGACCAGATCCGCGCCTCGCGTCTGGGACAACATTGACTTCGAGGGCACGGCCGCGAACATCGCGCGCTTCACGCTCTGGACGGAGGGATGGGATGAAGGCGTCATCCCTGCGGGCGACGTCAACGCTGCAAGCGACGTCGGCCACCGCCTCTCGACCGAGCTTGAGATCATGTCGCCCGACGACCTCGAGGAACGCTTCCGCGTGATCGTCGACGGCGCCCCCGTCACCAGGCTCTACCGCCGCATCTCCGACGCCCAGACCGTCAGCCGCCTGATGAAGGACACCATGGCGCTCGGCTGGTCGGGCTTCGACATGCTCGCGCTCTCGCCCGCCGAGCAGGAGACGATGCGCCGCAGGCGCATGTTCGTCGACGCCTTCCGCAACGACTTCGACTGGACGCGCCTGCGCGCCCTCGAACTCTCCCAGAGCGCCGCGCTTCTCGAGGCCGCGCTATACGTCGAGATGGTCCAGCCCGCCGACATCGAACGCCTGAGACGCCGCATCGCGGGCGAGGCGATCGCGCGCTGCGCGAGCTGGACCGCATTCGCCCGTGCGCTTCTGTGCGCACGCACCTTCTGCAGCCTCAGGGACGGGGCGCTCAGCACCCGAAGCAGGATCGCGGAGGACGAGGCGAGGCTCACGGCTCTCCTCTCGGGCCCCTGGCAGTCCGCCTGGCCGCGCATTGCATCCTGATCCGATTTTTTACAAGCCTTCAAGGGTACTCCATTCCCTCGAGGGCTTTTCTTTGACGACGCTCAGCTTATTGATATAGATCAAATATTTATAAGCGATGATGAGGCGTGCAGCGTGCAAAGCGGCAAATCCTTTAAAGATCAGGGCAAGTCTAGGACGTGATTTCTGGGCAGGCATGCTCGCGCAGTAGTCGCAATCCCTTAAAGATCAGGGCAAGTCTAGGACAGGTCGTTTGCGCAAAATTACACTCTGCTGACGGGGTCGCAATCCCTTAAAGATCAGGACAAGTCTAGGACAGATTGAAAAGCTCAACAAGAAGATCGCTGCTCTTAAGTCGCAATCCCTTAAAGATCAGGGCAAGTCTAGGACTACACTCAGGAGGACGAATGTACGCTCGACCACAGGTCGCAATCCCTTAAAGATCAGGGCAAGTCTAGGACAGACCAAAGAGATGCCCGAAGCGCTTGCCAAGGCGGTCGCAATCCCTTAAAGATCAGGGCAAGTCTAGGACCGTGCTGGTGAAGCCTAACCCCATGCACAGGCAGGTCGCAATCCCTTAAAGATCAGGGCAAGTCTAGGACGAAGGCAAAGGGGATGAACGAAAAGGGCCATGTGTCGCAATCCCTTAAAGATCAGGGCAAGTCTAGGACCGTTCGTGCCGTGGCACGAGGCGCAGCCGCCCATCGTCGCAATCCCTTAAAGATCAGGGCAAGTCTAGGACAGGCTTGAGGAAGCGAAAGACCGTAATGCTAACGGTCGCAATCCCTTAAAGATCAGGGCAAGTCTAGGACGTGATTTCTGGGCAGGCATGCTCGCGCAGTAGTCGCAATCCCTTAAAGATCAGGGCAAGTCTAGGACTCTGGACAGCTTGGCATTCGCACGTAGACAGTCGTTTTCATTGCGCAAACATTAGGCATAAAAGAGAGGAAAAAGTTGCCGGACCGAAGTTGATCCATATCAAATCACTCCTTGCCTTCTAGCCTGTACCTTCCTAATCCGAAAGATGAATTTTTACCGACATGGGTCAACAATCCCAATGTCAGCATGATACGCCACGTCGGCGAAAGATGACATAGTTCAATGCTACCCACGACTCCCCCAAAACTCATCTGTCGTTGCTGCCGGCTGGAATAGCGTGTCCAATCGCGCCAAGCCAGATGCTTCTTCAACTCAACCTTCTCGACTTCTTCGATCAAACGATTGAAATTCAGGGAACAAGGGATGCCGCATTGATACGCAGAAAGCAATGATGCACGTCGAGTCAGCGTCATTAGAAGGGCACGGGCTGTGATCAGATCACGGCCGAGTGGTCGACCATTATTCTGGAGACGCATTGGCGTCTCCAATGTCATTGTTACCATATCATCAAACGGGACCGCCAAAATCGATTCCTGTTCATGTCGAGTCACGCGCTCCATGGCCGGAGTAAAGATGATCTCAGAACGTTCGCTTCCATTCGACTTGGCAACAGACAGCAACTTTGCTTTGCCGTGACCAACATCATAGGAAAAGGCGCGCTGCATGGCATAAATGATCAAAGCAAGCTGCGCTCTTGCCCGCCCCCACAGAACCAGACTGAACCGGAAGTGTTCGCCAACTTCGTATTCATGCTTGCCCCATTCAGGCGGTTCGATGACGTACGGATTCGGAATGTGCGAAAACTTCTGAATCCCGCCTTCCATTGGAGGCGGAGCTTCAAAAATGGCCGTATAAGGGCAAGTGCGATAGAGAGGGCAAGATTTGCAATCACTCTGCCGTGTCATGCAGGCCGTTTTTCGCAGTGCGCGTCCGAAGGCGCCACGAATCATGGACCCCGCATATTCCGGTGACCTAATGGAAGTTGTCACTCCAAAGACGAACTCGTAACGAACGGCAGGCACCTTGATGGCGGTAACGCCGTCCGGACGATTCAGCGCTTCTTCATAAGAAAGGATCACGCTTCACCTCGCAAAGCACGAAGCTGAGCCTTGAACAGTTTTTCAGCCTTCCCCTGATACATGTTTTTCTTCTTCATCAAAGGCTGAATGCGCTGAGCCAGTGCAAGCTTGTCTTCAGCATTGGACCAGTCCTGAGCTTTTTCCAACAAAGCCTTCACTTCGTTGAAGAGCGTAGTGCCGGGATTCACATTGCCGTTCCAGCTTTCGAGTGCATCACAAACTGTTGTGATTTCACGCGCTTCCTCACTCATGGCGGCAAGTGCTTCAGCCTTTCGAGCTTCTTCCTGAGCCTCCATCTCCTGCTTGAGACGCCGGGCTTCATCTTCCTGACGCTTGATTTCACGCATTTGAGTGCGTTCCTCTTTTTGCATCAGAATACGATCCCATTCATCGGAAATTGAACCGCCGATTAAGGCTCGGATGAAGTCCGGCCTTATGTTTTCACACCAATCGTCGAGCGCACTAAATTCGTCGTCGGGATTCAACTCAATAATCGCCCATCCATAGGGCAGCCCGTTCCACACAGGTTCGGCTTCATCCGTAAGGCAAAGCGTTAAGGTTTCGGGGAGCACTTCCGGGGGATTGATTCTGGAGTTTTTGTGGCGGATCAGGATGCGCGGCAGATTCTCACCATGCAGGGTTTTACTTTGAGCGCCGGCGTTTTTACCCAGACGCACCAAGGCAGCACGTCCGGAGTCAAATCGAGGTGCCATTGCTTTGAAGAGCCTGGCTACGCTGTCGTACCATGCCGGAGCCAACGCCTTGTAGATGCCGGCCTCCTCCAGCCACCGAGCTATGCTGTAACGATGAAGGTCGTGCATGATGTCCGCAGGGTCATCGTAGACATGCGATAACCGGAGGCGGTTTTGCCCGGCAGCGAGGGTCATTTCTCCCGTCAGGACACGGAACTGTGCCGGCATGATGCCTTCAAAAGCCAAAGGAAATCCGTCGGGCTTCAGATCGTTCTTGAAAAAACGGCGCGAAGTGAATACGCGTGTCAGAACATTCTCCCCACGACAGTCGCCGATGCGCAGGAAACGCATCGGGGAATTTTCAAAATCTCCTCCAAGCACACCCTGAACATCAGAGCGCGAATCCAGACGACGACCGCAGTTCAAGCGCTCTTCGAGCGCAGTGACGACGGTTCCCTTGAGGCTGGATCCGGGCACATAAGGTTCTGTCTGGGACTGGCCGACTTCGTAGGCAGTACGTTCAATCACAAATTCAGTGGCTTTTTGCTGCCCCTTGGGGGCAAGCATCTTCCGATAGAACTGCAGGCCCTTAGCCCCTACGGGGACGATGCGACGCGCCCAGGGACGAAAAACGTCGACATGCTGCGAATAAAAGAGTGTGACCTTCTTGTAATCCGTGGCGATCGGACGCAATGCCTGAAGATCCGATTCGGCCAGATATGCCTCTCCGGGATTGAAGGCGTACAGGAAGCCTCGGGTGTCATCAATGACGTAGTTGGTCGGCACATAGTCCTCACCGCAGCCGATATGGATGGGAGAGAGCGGCGTAATGGCCAATCGATACGACGTCAGAAATGTCGATTTCATAATTTCTCCTTCGAGGGCGTTTCGTCAGAAGCACGCAGTCAGGGCTAGAACGGGAGAGTAGCCCTGATGCACAGCCTCGGGCTGCGACGGGGAGATGCCTGCAATGCCTTGCCCTGCAAAGGGGCGGTCATGCTTCGTTTCGTAAGTAAGTACGGCTCCGGCAGACGCCGCCAGGACAGGACGCTTGAAGGGTTTCCCTGTCAACGCCATTCGATCGCCGTGACGGCCGAAATGCGTGCGAATTCGGTAGAAGGTTCGCTCGGCATCAATGCCGTGTTCACCGGCCAGCACGCAGGAAGACAGTGCCAGTCGGGAACGGCTGGTCGGCTCAGGATCGCATGGCACATGCGTTTCTGCGATTGTGAACTTGCCCAATCCTATGCTCGCGTCTCGACCATAACCGGACAAGCCGACGTATTCAAGAGCCGCTCGAATTTCCTCACCCGAAGTGCGTGTTTCGTCAATCACTGCATAGATCTCAAGCGGAAGACCAGTGTTGTACCAGGTTTGGGTCTTGAGGTAGGGGGCAAACTGCCCCGTTCCCGTCGTCATCGTCATGCGATTGATCGTATTGTGCGCAACCGATGCTGTCGTTCGCAATCCGCCTTCCAACACTTCACGGTCGGTCAGCGCAAGCTGCTGCCAGCGATGCGGTGCTTCCCGCAATGCCGAAATCGGGAGCCAGGCCTTTTTCTTGAGGTACTTCATATCGGCGCTTGCCGGATCCTGCCAAAGATAGTTGGGCAGAGTCGGCAAAGGCACATGGCCGCTGGGGAAGGCGTCTGACAAAACCGCAAAAGGCCTGCCGTCAACATAACCTTCAAGCAGATCCACCAGTCGTTCCTCCCCATAGAGACGAACGAAGGCCCAGCACATCTGCCCGAAGAGTATTTCGCCTAAAAGCGGCGTACCGAAGGCCGATGCCGGTTGCAACGTAAGACGTACGGTAGTCATGCCGCACCTCGCTTAAAGCTTGAAGGGATCGATCTGATCAAATTCCGCCTGGCAATCCTTGCCGTCGATCGTCACGTTTTCAAACTTCACCTTGCCGTAGCCGCGACTGCCGGAGCCGCCAAGGCTGTCGAATTCAAGCAGACGAAGGCCGGCGAGCACGGTCTTGCGCATGTCTTCGCCGTCACAATCGAGCACTTTGAGCGAAAGGCGGAAATCGAACGCCGTACCCGCGACAACACGCTCGGTGTAGCGCGGATTAAGCGCCTTGCCGGAGATGCGGTCAATTGAATTTTCGCTTTTAGCCTCCGTCGGGAGCTGATTGCTTTCAGCAAGCATCTTCATCCAGCCATCCGACATTTCACAGTCCCAGAAGGAGAGGCGTGCGGGACCGATGCGGGCGGCTTGCTCGTTCGTCAGCTGATCGCTTCCGGCTACGCCGAAAAGCTTGAGAATCATCAGCACGCTTTCGCTTTCACCGGCATTGATGAAATCCGACCAACCCAAGGGGGCGGAACGAACGGCGCCGCTTCGCCATTCAAGCAGACTGCGAATTTTCCCCTTGATGCTGGACCCGGGAATATAGGGACGCTGCGTGAGCGGATTGCGCACCACGGCATTGTCGATTCCACCGATGTGCATTTCAGCATCACCACCGCCGATATGAAGGCCGGACGCGCAGCGCAATGTCGCCTTGATCGTCAGAATTTGATTGAGTTTCATACCTAGCTCCTTGCGCACTTATTTATTGGGATTGAAATACTTCATATAGCCGAGGAAGGCTTCGAAGAAGAATTTCGCGGTTCGCAGCGTTTCGGGCGTCTGAATCTGGCTGACAACGTTGTTGAACAAGTTGTAGAAGGTCTCGTCGACCAACCCGCGGCCCTTTGCATACGCCGCTTTGGCGCGCATCATCTGAATGAACGGAGAGACCTCCTTGAATTTGGCTTCTTTGGCTTCGGTCGATTGCGCAAAGTGCACTTTGTCGTGCCACATCACGAGCTCATCGTAGAATTTACGAAGCTGGGCAGGCTTGTTCTCCTTCAGACTGGTACACGCGCGCGCAGCTTCAAGCGCAGTATCGGAAAAGAGATTCGGATCGACAGGAGCGAGCGTGACTCGTCCCATGGTTCGAGGCGTGGTCATTGAATGCGGATTTGCCATAATGATTGATCCTTAATTCCTACGAACGGCATAAAAGGTGTTGGTAAGCGGAATGCGAAGCGCAGCCTTGTCTCTTTCAAAGTAACGCAGCAGCGTCTGCAAAAATTCGTCACGAGCGCGGGTGACATCGTTTCCGGCCACAGTCCTCTGGCGTTCAAACAATCGTGTCGTCGTGTAGTAGAGTCGGCTTCGCCATAGGGAGGCTTCGGGGCGCGTCGTGTCTCCTGCCATATCGATCAGTTCAAAGAGGCTGTAGAGATAGGAGGACGTCACGCCGTATCGATCTGCAGCTTCGGAGAGAAAATCCTCGATCTCTTCAAGACGATGAAGATCGGTCCACGACACCGTCTGACCGAACAGCGAGGCACTGCACTTGCCGGGACGGCTCTTTGCTTCGCTGAGTGCCTCCTCTGCCATGGCTGCAAGCGTGCGTGCGGGCACGCTTGGCTTTGTCATCACCATGCCGACGGAGAAGTGGACGTCCGGATTGCAGCAGGCAAAACGGACGAAGGCCGATTCGAGAGCCAGCGCAAGCTTCTGCGTTTCGTGCCAGGGACCAATCAGGAAGAAATCGTCGCCGCCTGCAAAGACGGTGTACATGTTCCTGAACTTTTGCGCACAGAGCGTCGGCAAATAAACGGAGAAGAAGGCGTTCATCTGCCGAGAAAGCGAAGCGGTCTTGGCGAATGTCATGATGCGTTCGCGTCCCACCGTTGCATCCGTAAGTCCCTTTCTGAAAATGAGCCCCAGGTTGTCGACGTCGCCCTTAAGCGTCATCAATCCCGTCGTGCCGAGCCCGCTTCGCGTGTCGGCATGAGCCAGGGTTTCAAAAGTCTTCGTCGCACCGACAACGAGATCATCGTCGTCCCCGAATCGGGCATCCGGATTGAGCAGGTCATCCTGACTGTAATGCGGCACATACCCGTTGATATTTCGGCGTGCACAACCGTGCCAGAGCACTTCATGAGGATCGGCCGGCAGGGAAAAATCCCAGCAGCGGCTGATCCCTTCGGGCTTCAGCCGCTGAAGCTGGTCCGAACTCGCAAATGCGACACGGTATCCGAAGATCGGCATTTCGCAAGTAGTAAAGCCGGAAGGTGCCTCATGGTCGAAAATGACAAGATGCGTCTTCGTAGTGAGGGCACGGCCGACCAGAATCTGGTCTCGAGAAAGCGCACAGGATTCGCCGTCCGCACGACCATCAGCAGGCATGCGTTGCTGCCACCGGCAGGCGCCGTACGGATAATCGGCGTCGAAGACCGCAGAGTCCATCTTCGTTACGGCAAAGCGCTGGTACTTCGCCTTTTCCAACGCCAGGTACAGACGGTCGGCAAGCGCCTGATAGTGCTTGCCAATGAAGTCGTTGCAGGTGGCGGGCGTCGCAGCCAACCCAATCCCGCAAGTTCCGAAGGTCGAGTCAAGGAACCATTCGTCGAAAGTCGTTTTAAGGACCTCGAGCTTCGTTTTGACGGACGTCGTGTTGGGAGCAACAATCAAGAATTTTCCGGCAGCATTGATGATCTGACTTGTCGAAGGAAGCTCCAGTGTTTGCAGAACCTTCAGCGCCGCCAGCTCGCATAGAAGCGATACGTAGAACGAACGGCCGCGAAGAAGCTTGGCGGACTTGCGGTTGGTATCGCTTCCTTCGCTGAAGATGAAGTTTTGAATGCCGAAGAAGTCTCCTTGAATCAGCAGAAGCTTGTCGTCATCCCAATCGAGCCGATTCTTGAGTGCGCGAACGGCATCGTCATCCGTTCGGCCTTCTTCCTCGTGCCATCGCCAAAGTGCAGCCGACAATGCGGCAACTGCCTTGGAATGATCATAGAGCGAAACGTCCGGCTTGACATTGAAGGCGGTGGCGGAAGGCACGGCCTGCGTAAACGTAAGCCAGGCCGTATCAAACGAGTCGAGCCACAGCGGCCAGCTCTCGCGGAATCCTGCGAGCATGGCTCGATCGGGAGAAGCAAGAGCAGAGGCAAAGTCCTGCCAGAGCGTGCGGTACTCACTTGAAGCTTGATCCACCGTCCTGTCTTCCAACTTATCGAGCGCCTCCGGGAAAAGAGCGGCAGCCGAAAGCGGACGCAGAGGGAATCCAAGTTTCAACGTGTCTGCCCGAATTGAACGGCTGCCTTGCAGCGAGACTTCTTCAAGCAGCGCACGCTGACGCGTCTGAATGTAATTCTTTGGTTCCACTCCGGCCGTCTCACCGTCATAGACCTCTCGCTCAAAGCCCGAGGCAACACGGTCGGCGGTCGCGACAATCCACTGAAGGAATGTTTGAGGCGCATGATGGGCTGAAGCAGCATTGATCAGCGAATCCGTCGCATCTCCCTCTGAAAAGGGGAATGCCTTCTCGCCGATCAAGGCCGGGGCGACCTTCTCGATAACAGGAAACGCAAGGGCAGTGTAGGCCGCATGCTGATGAGTCCACCAAATGCGATCGCCTGCTTGACGCCGCGGGCAATACATTTGTTGATGGAGCTTGATCGAGGCTTCGGACGCATCGATTCGCGCTCTTTGCGCAAATTTGCCGAGGTCATGGATCAACCCTGCAAAAGCCACACGGCATGTAGCATCAAGCAATGAACTCTTCATGGCAAGACCCTAAACAATGAGATCGATAATGTATGCACTTTACCACAGTACTTCACAACAAGCGTCTTCACAAACTTGTCATGCAGTTTTTCGACAACGAAATAGCATCAACCGAAAGGGAAAGCCCATATCTGGTGTCCAGACGCTTGACATGAGAATCAATAAGATAGGGTTTGGCCGCATCGCCCAACCGAATGCGAAGCCGCTTGTTGATCAACGCCCGCTTTTCTTGAAAATAAGGAAGGAAATCCTCGTCTCGCGACAGAGCGCTGCAGGCATGCTCATAGTCGGGCGTCTCACCTCCAGATACGCGGCGGTATATCCCAAGAAACTCCTCAGCAAAAACATCCTTTCCGGGACGACAGGGCGGCTTGCCATCTTTTGCCCGCAAGGAGAGCCAGAGATAGACGGCAAAAAGGAGAGGCGGGAACTTAATCGTCACTCCTCCGGCGACGACGGTTCGTCTGGACTCATCGAACATGAGTGCTGCGGGCATCGGCTGATGGTTCTGCGCTTCCCTGACGGCCGACATATAGCTTCCTCGGTTCGACGCAGGATCGTTTCCCATGCGAACGAATGGTATGTCGGCCAGCATGATCTCCGCGTCGCACGCGGCCAGCCGCACATTGCGAATGTTCAGACATTCCGGCGACTGTTGAGCAGGATAGAAGAAGTCGGGCAGGTTTTCATATGGTGGCGAAACCAGTACATGATAGAGTCCGTCGAATGCTCGCCCATAAAGCGACAACGCATATCCGGCGTAAAACCCCATGCTTTTTCGCCCTCCCGCCATTGAGACGAGCAGACGAACATCATCGCGGGCACAGAAACTTCGCACGCATTCCGTGATGCAGTCCGCCGCCCAAGTATTGTCTTCCGGCGTTCGAATGTCGTCGAGTTTTCGACCGTCGGCAGTTCGAATCACATGCACATTCGCCGCATTGAAAGAGATGGTCTTGTCGGCCCCCAGCGCACTGACAAAATCCTGCCAACGACCGCATGAGGGATCGAGGAGCGTCTCACGAATGCAGTCGGCACCGGAACTTGTTGTAACAACATGCACCTCATCCGGCACAATGTCTCGTTCAGTTTTGAGGGCATAGATCGTTTCCGTGATGACCTGAGGAGTCATGCCCGTCACGGCGAGCAAAATGCATCGCCTCGAGTTCATTTCTGCAGGCATCGCGTCAAATTGTCCTTCAAGCGCTTGAGCTGGTCACCCTGGATGAGAAGGATATGCGTCTTGTCTCCGGTTGCTCGAATGTTGGATTTGGCACTGATCGGCTTATAGCTCACCAGAATCAGCTTCGTCTTAATCCCCCCCAGTTTTTTGAGTGACTCAAGCTTGTAGATCACCTGATTGGCATCCTCACTCGCGCTCAAGTTCCCGGTCTTGCATTCGACGATGCAGAGCGAACCTTCATGGAAGAAAGCAACATCGATTTCATTCTTCGCGTCCCCGATGACCGTGATATTGCCTTCGGGCTTCATCTTCATGTCGCTCAGTGTATTGAAAACATAGCGTTCCAGCCAGCCTCCGGCAACGAAGAAGCGGTCTGCTTCGGAAGGAAACGTCATGATGTCGCCGCGAATGTTCAGGTGTCCCGTTTGTATAAAACGGTCGCAGAGTGCATCAAACGCTGCTCGGTTCTGAGGCGGAATGCGCCCCTTGAAGGAAACCTTGAGCGCCTTCTCCGTTTCCCGGTCAGTCGACAGCATGTTGAGAAGCGGCATGACGTCTCGAAAAGAGGGCGTATTGATCAGGCTTTCGATCAGCATTTTTTCCGGCATGCTGACGGACGGCATCCGACTGCTGTCCTCCACTTGGAATCCGTAGGCTTTCAGATAAGTTTCGACCTTTGTTTGCAAACGGACTTTCTGCATGCGGCGACTGCCATCGTTACTGTCAGGATCGATCAGACTGATCGAATTGTCAGATTCGTTGAGATAGAAGCAACGCGCACCTGCTGCCGAAGCCGCCAGAAGCGCACCGAGCATCATGATTTTTGTTCCGCCGGTCACATTGACGGCGATCTGATTGACGTCGCAGCACAACCCCTCAAGCTGACCCCAAACGGCATCACGAACACCCGCCAAATCCCAGGCGTCTGCAAGCGAAATGATGTTGATCCTGAGCCCCGGGAGAGATTTAAGCATGGCCGCCTGAAGATCACGGGCCTGAGCCTGCATTTCATGGCTCACAAACAAGACCACTGCATTCGGACGATAGTGCTCCACCGGGAGCAGATTGACGGCTGCCTGCTTCGAAACCAGGCAGAAATGAACACCAACTTCGTTCAAAGGATCCTGAACATCTTCATTAGTCATGGCGCACTCCTTCACGTGAATCTAACCCATGTCGATGATTACTCAGAATCACACCTCAATGGGGAGTCACAAATTTGTCATTTTTCACCGCCTTGGTGACCTATCTGATAATTATGGAGCAGAAGGTTGTGAAAAACAAATTTCGCCTATGTCTCAAGGAAGAAAACTCTATCTCGTGCTATACGACATAGTTGACGCCCCCAGGCAGTCACGCGTAAGAGGCTTCATATCCGCTTATGCCATCAGCCATCAGAAATCCTTTTACGAATGCTGGCTGACGGCTTCGGAACTTGCAGAACTGATCGGCCATGTCGGCAATGCATTGACTGATGCCGATCGATTCCATTGCTTTGAGCTTGATCCACGCATGCTGAACCGCCTGACAGGGACTGCTCGTCGAATCTCTACGGAACCTTTTCTTGTTGTTTGAATATCCATGTCTACGCTGTACATTGATCGCAAGGGACTCGGGTGCAAGTTGGAAAACGGTGCGCTTGTTTTCTATGAAAACGGAGAGCGATGCGGAACTGTTCCGACCGCTCCGCTTGAACGGATCGTTTTCAAAAGCGATGTCTCAATCAATACGGGAGCACTGGCCAAACTCGCCGCTCGCGGGATCGGCATGCTTTTCCTTTCCGGGCACGCAATCAAGCCGACTCTTTTTCTGCCGACGGAGCACAAGGACGCTGAAAGAAGGCGCAGTCAATATCAGCTGAGCGAGGATCCTGAATTCTGCCGCCTGTTTGCAGTGGACCTTTTGACGGAGAAACTTCAGGCACAAAAGCGGCATGTTGTCGATCTTTCAATGGAAAACCACGACGAGAAGGCGTTTTTGGAATCTTCCATAACGCGGCTGGACGAACTTTTAGGGCGTCTGAACGCTGAGCCTTCGCTCGATGCATTACGCGGGCTTGAAGGTCTGGCCGCAGCCGTGTATTTTGAAGCGCTTGGTCGCTGCGTCAGTCCGGAGCTTGGATTTACCCATCGAAACCGACGTCCGCCCAGGGATCCTGTCAATGCACTGCTGTCGCTGACCTACACCTTGCTTACATCAGAAGCAGGCGTGTCAGCCCATCAAGCAGGGCTCGATCCGTTTGTCGGATTCCTGCACAGTTTGGAATACGGACGTCCTTCGCTTGCCTGCGACTTGATGGAGCCCCTGCGTCCGGAAGCAGACCGGTTCGTACTTAGTTTATTTCAAACAAAAACCATAACATTATCGGACTTCACAAAAACAACAGAACGCTGCCTGCTCTCCAAGGATGGACGCATCAAGTTTTATCCTCAGTATGAAGCAGTTGCCGGTGAATGGCGGCGCTACCTGAACAAACGCAGCCTCAAGCACGCATCGACCTTTGTCACCCAGCATCGTTCACACAAACAGTCGCAATAAAGTCATGGCCGTCATTTTTGTTTCACGACACGCCGGAGCAATTGAATGGATGAAGCGTCAACCCGTTCATGTCGATCGCTGGGTCTCTCATCTTCAGGCCAGCGAAGTGAATGCAGGAGACACGGTCATCGGTGTGCTGCCCATGCACCTTGCCGCGGACATCTGCGCCAAGAACGCCCGATACCTTGCACTGGAGTTCAACATGCCGATGGCATTTCGGGGACAGGAACTGACGTGCGAAGAGCTCGACGGCATCCACTGCCGAATGTGTGAATACGTCGTGCACCGACGAACCTAAGATTTGAGGAGATCCCGTTCATGGGGCTCTATCTTGTAGCTTACGACATTCGCGATCGCAACCGATGGCACAAGGTTCACCACATGCTCATTGCCCAGGCGCTGCCGATCCAATACAGCGTTTTCCTTTTCAATGGTTCCCGGGATGCGTTCGAACGCTGCATGTCAGCCCTGACATCCATCATCGATCCTCGGGAAGATGATCTGAGGTTTTACGAACTGCCAAAACGCGGGCTGAAGTATCGTGCTGGAAAGCCTCAACTGCCAACAGGGATCTATTTTTCGGGAACACCGTCAGAGCTGTAACTTTACAACATGCCCAGTGTCTCAACTAGGCACGCTTCAGCCTCCAATTTCAGGCAGGAGCAGTCACACCAAGATACTGCACGGCAGTGTTCACGAGAACCATTCTAATCCGTTTTCCCTAAAGCATTCCGCCCAAGCGCTCTGAAGTCGCTCAACAAAGTGCGAAATTCCCTCTTGCAGAGCGCATCAAGGAGACATCAAGAGCCTTCGTTCGAGTCACAATGACTGAAACGCCGGTGCCGCGCACCGGCCCCAGTCACAGACACCCGGAGAGCATCATGCCCCTGAACCGCCGCAATTTCCTCGGAGCCGCCGCCCTTGGCGCGGGCTCCCTCATGCTCGGCTCCGCGCAGGCCGCGCCTGCGCCCGCCCTGCCCAAGTTCACGCCGCCCACGGCCAAAAAGCCGATGGCGCTCTGCTTCAACGAAAATCCGCTCGGCCTCACGCCCGCCGCCCGCGACGCCGCGATCGCAGCCCTGCCCGACGCCAACCGCTACCCGTTCGTCGCAGCCGAAAGGCTCCGCAAGGCCTGCGCCGACTTCATGGGCGGCAAGCCCGAGAACGTGATGCTCTCGCACGGCTCCGCCGAATCGATCCGCGCGAGCATCGAGGCCCACATCCGTCCCGGCGTCTGCCTCATCTGTCCCGAACTCACCTACAGCGACGGCGCCGACACGGCCCGCAAGAACAACGTCAAGGTCGTCACCGTGCCGATGGGCGCGAAGTGGTCCGTCGACCTTGAGGCCATGAAGAAGACCGTCGCGGGCATCAACGGCCCCGTCATCGTCTACTTCGTCAACCCGAACAACCCAACCTCGACCATCGTCGACTCGAAGGCCCTTCACGACTGGATCCGCTCTCGTCCGGCCGACGTCTTCTTCGTCATCGACGAAGCCTACGCCGAATACGTCCGCGATCCGTCCTTCGTCTCCTGCAAGACGCTCGTCGACGAGGGGCTCGAAAACCTGTGCGTGCTCAAGACCTTCTCGAAGATCTTCGCCATGGCCGGCATGCGCCTCGGCTTCACCTATGCCGCGCCCGCCGTCGTCAACAAGGTCCGCACCCAGGTCGCCTACGACATCATGCTCAACAACTCGGCCATCGCCGCCGCGCTCGTCGAGCTCGAAGACAAGGACTTCATCCCGAACTCCCGCAAGGCCAACGAGGACGCCCGCGTGATCGTCTGCAAGACCCTCGACGAACTCGGCATCGAGTACCTCGACAGCCAGACGAACTTCATCTTCATGAACCTCAAGGCCCCGCTCAAGCCCTTCCAGGACCGCATGAAGGCGGAGAACATCCTCGTCGGCCGCCCGTTCCCGCCCGCCGTCGAATGGTGCCGCGTCTCGCTCTCGACGCCCGACGACATGAAGTACTTCGCCGCGAAGCTCAAGGAGTTCCGCCGGAAGGGCTGGGTCTGATCCGATGAGCCTTCCGCCGCGGGACGACCGTCCCGCGACGCCTTGAAAAAAATCCCGCGCGCCGCTGCCGGCCGTGGGATTTTTCCTTTCCGCTTCCCTTCGGCCGCCGTTCGACCCAGGACCTTATCAGGCCTTCAGATAGCTCTCGCCCGCCTCCGTGAGCGGGATGCCCGCCGCGCGGATGCTGCCCGCGATCTCGGCGATGCACTGCCTGATTTCGGGCCAGAGGCTCTCCGAGGTGACAGGCCAGAAGACGTAGAAGGGAATCGTGAGCGGGTTCTCGAGGGGGACCGCCGCGCAGTCGTCCGAGACGCTCATCGCCGCGAGCTCGTCCGTGATGTGTACGCCGATGCCGCGCTTGACGAACCTCAGCGCCACCTGCGTCGAGGAGAGTTCGGCCACGATCCTGTCGGGCGTGAGCGCGGGATGCAGGCTCCTGATGTACTCGCGCTCAAGCTTGTCGGCGGAAAGCAGGATGAAGTTCTCGTGCGCATAGTCCTCGAGCCTCACCTTCTCCATCCGGCTCAGGGGATTGGTCTTCGGAACCACCAGCCTGAAGGGCAGGTGCGCGATCGCCTCCTTCTGCAGGTCGTCGTGACTGCTGAGCAGCGTGCCGAAGCCCACGTCGAAGGGATGCGAGAACTTAGAGTAGTAGATGTCGCGGCTCTGGTGCACGTCCATCGTGATCCTCAGCGTCTCCTCGTGGGCCTTGAGGATCTTCGCCACTGCGGGAATGATCACGTTGCTGCAGTGGCGGGCGAGCACGGCAATGCGCAGCTGCTTCTTCGTCGAGGCCCTCTGCTTCGGAAAGTCCTCGAGCATGTGCCAGGCGCGCATCGACTCCTTCGCCACGCGATAGAACGCCTTGCCGTCCTCCGTGAGCGTCAGGTTCTTCGTCGAGCGGTCGAAGAGCCTGCAGCCGAGCCTGTCCTCGAGCTGGCTCACCGCCCTGCTCGCCGCGGGCGCGCTCATCGCGTTCTGGTTCGCGGCCGAGAGGAGCGACCCCGTCTCCACCACCGCGCAAAAGAGCTTGATCGACCTTGCCTTCAGTTCCATTTCATCCTCCTTCCGGACCTCACCGACAATTTCATTTTCCGCAATCTGCCGTGCAATATTTGCATTTTACAAAATAAAAGGCATAAGGCAAAATACTTTCCAACACGGCAGGCACGGCCTGAGACACCCAGCCTGCAACTCTCCGAAACACAAGCAACACGGCCGATTCAGAGGACATCTGATCGGCCGTTTTGCTTTTGAGGCGGAGTGCACATCCCACAAGACCCCAGTCAACTCGACGAGAAAAAAATGGCCATTTACGACCCCAAGTCCCGCGTAGCGGAAGAGTTCATCAACGATCAGGAAATCCGCGACACGCTCGCCTACGCCGAAGAGCACAAGTCGGACGTTCCGCTGCTCATGAGCATCCTTGACAAGGCCGCCCAGTTCAAGGGCCTGACCCACCGCGAAGCCGCCGTGCTGCTCGCCTGCGACGTCAAGGAGGTCAACGACAGGATCTTCGAGACCGCCATCAAGGTGAAGGAGCACATCTACGGCAGCCGCATCGTGCTCTTCGCGCCGCTCTACCTCTCGAACTACTGCGTCAACACCTGCACGTACTGCCCGTACCATGCCAAGAACAAGAGCATCGTGCGCAAGAAGCTCACGCAGGAGGAGATCCGCAACGAGGTGATCGCGCTCCAGGACCTCGGCCACAAGCGCCTGCTCCTTGAGGCGGGCGAGCACCCCAAGCACAATCCGATCGAGTACATCCTCGAGTCCATCAAGACCATCTACTCGATCAAGCACAAGAACGGCGCCATCCGCCGCCTCAACGTGAACATCGCCGCCACGACGGTCGAGAACTACCGCAAGCTTCACGAGGCCGAGATCGGCACCTACCAGCTCTTCCAGGAGACCTACAACCGCAAGGCTTACGAGGAGCTGCATCCGAAGGGACCGAAGTCCGACTACGCCTACCACACCGAGGCGCACGACCGCGCCATGGAAGGCGGCATCGACGACGTGGGTCTCGGCGTACTCTTCGGGCTTGATCTCTGCCGCTACGACTTCGTCGGCCTGCTCATGCACGCCGAGCATCTTGAAGCCGTCTGGGGCGTCGGTCCGCACACGATCTCCGTGCCGCGCATCTGCCCGGCCGACGACATCGATCCGGCCTCCTTCGAGAACGCCGTGCCCGACGACCTCTTCCTCAAGATCGTCGCGCTCATCCGCATGGCCGTGCCCTACACCGGCATGATCATGTCGACCCGCGAAGGCCAGCGCATCCGCACCGAAGCCCTCAAGCTCGGCATCTCCCAGATCTCCGGCGGCTCCCGCACGTCCGTGGGCGGCTACGCCATCCGCTCCGTTCAGGAGATGGAGGAGAAGACCGAACAGTTCGAGACGAACGACCGCCGCTCGCTCGACGAAATCGTCCGCTGGCTCCTCGAGAACCACTACCTTCCGTCCTTCTGCACGGCTTGCTACCGCGCCGGCCGCACGGGCGACCGCTTCATGGAATGGGCCAAGGACGGCAGCATCGCCACGTACTGCCAGGCCAACGCCATCATGACGATGAAGGAGTACATGTGCGACTACGCCTCGAAGGAAACCCGCGAGGCCGGCGAGCGCGTCATCGCCAACGAACTCCCGAAGATCCCGCACGAGAAGATCCGCATCGCCAGCGAAAAGCGCCTGATCCGCATCGCCGACGGCGAACGCGACTTCCGCTTCTAAGTGATCGGCTCCTCTACAGCCTAGCTACATGCTAACCACTACCCCGCTACATACCCGCTATGTAGCGGGTTTTTTCGTGTTAGCATGGCCGTACCCCCGCTACCGTCACGCCACCTGCACACCGCCTACACGCTGTCAGCCTGTGGGACAACTGTGGGACAAAAGGCCCGTTCGGCACCTCGGGGATTCAATTTTGTGGGACACACCATGAACATAACGGCCAAAAACATTCTGACAGTAGGCGATGGACGATATAAGATCGCGCCGAATTTGTACCTCGTCGTCCGAAGAAACGGACTCAGCAGATCGTTTGTCTTCCGATACACATTCGACGGAAAGCGCAAGGATCTCTCGCTAGGGGATCCGGCAATCATCAAAATTCAAATGGCGAAGGATGAGGCGCTCAAATGCCACACCCTCCTCACACAGGGAGTCGACCCGAAGGCTTTCAGAGAAGAAAAGAAAGCACCGGTAAAGACAAAGCACGAACCAACATTCAAGGAATATGCCGAGCGCATCATCCCGATCATCATTGAGGTCAAGCAATACAAGAACAAGCACAGCATCAATGAATGGCGTCGGTGTATCCTCGGCCTCGCCGTCCAGCACATCGGAGACATGCCGATTAAAGAGGTCGAAACGTCTCACATCCTTTCAATCCTCAATACGCTCTGGAAGGATCAGACTCCGACAGGCATCAAAGCCCGTGGTTTCTTGGAGACCGTATTTGCCTATGCAAAGCGTGAAGGGTTTTACACCAAAGAGAATCCAGCCACTTGGCGCGGCAATTTGGATGCGTGGTTGCCATCACCTCAGCGCATCTACACCACCAGGCATTGCCCTGCCGCTACGCTTGATGAGGCGATCAACATTGCCAGTCGATTGCTTGCAGGCGAGGTCGGAGAGCCTTCTTCACGTCTTGCCGCACTCTTCGGCATCTTGACCGCCACGCGCCGAAAGGAATTTACGCTCGCGTTATGGGATGAAATCAATCTCGAAGAGCGCATCTGGTACATCCCGCCTGCTCGCAGAAAGGACCGCAAGCCTTTCCCGCACCGTGTCCCTCTGAGCGATCAAGCCATTGAAGTGCTGCTTGCCGCTAACCCGAGCCAAAATGGACCGCTCTTTCCGTCGCCTTACTGGGCGCACAGGCCAATCCGCATCGACAACCCGTATCACACGGTCAGCAGGCTCACAGACGGCAAAGTAACAATGCACGGATTCCGTTCGACCTTCCGAGACTGGGCGGCCAGAAACGGTGTGGACAGAGTCGTCGCAGAGAAATGCTTGATGCACGCAACCGGCAACGCCGTTGAGCAAACGTATCAGCGTGACGACCTATGTGAACTACGTCGTCCCGTCATGCAGTCGTGGGCCGACACGATCATGCCAAAGAAGAAGTGACGTTTCCGACGGGCACAAAAAAACGCCCCACCTACCAGCGAAGGTAAGTGGGGTTAGTTCTCCAATAGGCCTGGCGAATCACATTTGCCTTGACTCAACTTTTATTTTGCGATAATATTTCACCTGCCAAGTGAAAATACTTGGCAGGTTAGGAGAAATGAATGAAACTCACAGAGTATGGAAAACTTGTTCGCAAAGCGAGATTAGATGCCGAAGTGACCATGCTCGACATGGCTCGTAGCATTGGAGTCGCACCATCATTCCTTAGTGGAACTGAAGTTGGATCCAAAAAGATTTCGGCAGAATTTCTTGAAAAAGTAGTCAGCTATTTTGAAAGCAAAAACATCTGCATTCCCGGCCTTCGAACCGCGGCTGATGTATCCAACAAAAATGTTCCGCTTGACGGGCTCACTCCTTCACAGCAGTTCTTGGTGGCAGGATTCGCCCGAGCAAATCTCTCTCAGGAAAAAATAGATCAACTCGCAACCCTTTTACACAAGCTACAGGAGGACGAAAAGCGATGATTTCAAATCAGCGAGTATCTAAAGGATACAAAGTCGCACCAAAATCCATAAAAGAGATTCGCTCAATCGCTCTCGCCGCCAGAGAAGCTTTTAACTACGTTGATAACGCACCCGGCATGTTTATAGAACGACTTATCAGCGAAGGAGTCATTCATGTTGTTGAAGATGACAGTCCTCTGTTGGCCAAGTCCATAGAGGGATTTTATTCACCCTCTGCGATGTGTATGCTCATGAGGGATAGAGATTACATCGCTAGTGTTGAAAGTACCAACGGTAGATCTCTTTTTACATTTGCCCACGAATTCGGTCACATGATTCTAGGCCATGAGCGAACTCTGAATCGAGAAGAAACACTAGAACACAAGGCATTTGAAGACTCAGAATGGCAAGCCAATACGTTTGCCGCAGAGTTTTTGATGCCTTTGCCAATCATTGAGGCTAAAGACATGCGCATTCCAGAAGAATTATGTGAAGAGTTTGGAGTTTCCTTTGATGCGGCACGTTGGCGGCTAAGGAAACTTGGACGAATATGAGAAGAGCGCTGAAGAACTGCAACTTCTTCAGCGCTCCGGGGTATGTGCGAGCGAGTACCCTTTGACTCGATGTTAACGCTTGGGCATTATCCACTAGCCCAAGGGCGATGTCAACTCATTGCTCGCTCGCGGAGGACTCGTTATGAGTACTACCGTTAAAGCTCGCAAGAGCAAGCTTGTATTTTGTACATCATACAAACATTGGCGCACAGGAAAAATAATGCGCGCCATTGATTATGGGTATAAAGCCTGGCCTTTTAGGGTTAGGGTAGCGACAAGCTAACAGGAGCCCCCAGATCATCACGTTCTGGGGGCTTCTGTTATTTTCACGACCGCATCTTTATCTATCGCAGTCCGCTCAGAAAGGTCGACACCTCTTCGTACCAGCTCTGCGCCTCGCTCGACAAGGTCTGCGCATCGGGCAAGCTGCTCTCTTTCAAGCTTGCAGGTACCGGCACCGGTTGCGGACAGTCGACGGCGAGCGTCGGCTGCTTGCTTGCGCACCCGCTCAACGTCGCCAGTAAGGTCATCAGCCCGAGCCAGTGCGGCATCGCGCACCTCCCACGCTTCAACCAGGCTCTGTGCATAGTTCCTCTCCTTCTCACGGTACTTGATCTCAAGAGACTGCGCGCGGGTAGCGTAGTCCTCACGCAAGGCGGCTATGTCCTCGCCGTAGAGCGCGGCTGCGTATTGGTACCCCGCGACGAAGATCCCGACGCCGGCGGCAACCGTGCCGGCAGACTTCAACCAAGAAGCCATCTCACCACCTCGTCATTTCAACGCGTCACGCCACGCCTTGACTGCCTTCGCCATTCCCCACACAATCGCTACGCCACCGAGCGCCAAGAAAACGACGTACATCCCGATTGCCTGCCACGTCAGTTCCTCTTCCATCATCAACTCTCCAAGCCGCAGTGCGGCTATCAAATTTGGTAAAATATCTCCCATAGACACCTTTCGCGTTTTGGGTCTTACGAGCCGTTCAGGATTCCGCCCCTGAGCGGCTTTTCATTTCTGTGGCGTCTAGCTCACAGCTTCCATCCCTTCACGGGATTCAGGTAGATACCGACGTACTGTGCCTTCTTGTCTCGGGATCCCCACAGCTTCCAACCCACGTTGATCCGCACACAGCACGGCCTGCCGAGCAACCTGTAGTGCTTGATGTAGTACAGCTGGAACGCGATGAGCTTCCCATCGCGGCGGCAACGCCTGCGGCACGTGCCCGAGATTCCATTCGTGTCGGAGGCATTCTCATCGCCCACCACCTCCCACTCGTCACTCGAGCGCACATCGACCCCGAGCACATTGATGTCGAAGCCGTAGCATGTATTGCGCCACATCCACGCGACACGGCGCTTGTACGTCGACCAGGGGTCAGTCCCCGGCCAACGCTCCCAGTGACCCTGATCCCCGTCTGCGTCGTTGTCGTCCGTTGCAAACCACGAGAGCCAATCCGGCAGGCGGTGCGTTTCCTTGTCCACGAAGAACGGCAGGATCTGTGCGAGGAGGCGGCCAACGATGGCCATGATGAACGACGCGGGCATGAGCGCCAACCACTTCAGATAGACCATGTTCAGACCTCCGAGAGAAAGAGTTTTGCTTCGGCGCGGCGGCGCTCGGTCAAGCCTGCAAGCACCTTCCCGCCTGCGCGGTTGATGTCGAGGAATTCGTGAGCACACGCCTCCGCATCTCCAGCATTGAGTGCACGCATGAGGCGCGGACACTGGTGAACGACGTAGCTCACGCCCACGTTAAAAGCCAGACTCACCAATGCCACGAACTGCCCTTCAGTCACGTGAACATTGACGAAAGGCGCAAGCCCTCGCTTGACCTCCTCGATGTCCTCACGAAGCATCTCCCTCGACTGCTCATACGTGATCTCGTCGTGCTCCGTCACGTCCTTCGTGTGACCGACGCCAATCGTCCAGATACCGGCAGGACACTTGTACGCAGTCAGGCGACAGCCTTCCCACGCCTCGATGAAATCGGCGGCTAGATCCACCGAATATTCAGAAAAGTTTTTCATTTCAAATCCTCCTTACTCACGCCGAGGCGCTTCTCGAGTACGATCTCAAGCAATCTGATCAGGCGAGTTCCGCCCCATCCGGCCATGCCGCTCAGGGCCCCACACAGCTGCGGCGGGAACCCTTCGTAAAAAAGCACCTCGTAGCAGATCAAACCGCACACAGCACTGATCGCACCATGAAGCAAAAACTCTCGCCATGTGAAAGCCTTTCCTTCCTGTACCTTCAGCAGGTACGAAAGCCAGCCGCAGATCGTCGCAAAACCACCTGCGGCGGCTAATATCTGGCCGTCACTTAAATCTCTGTATGGCATATAACCTCCCGCATGCCTTGAGTCTCTAACGAGACTTCAAGCACACGCGCACAAAAAAAAAGCCCCCGAGACATAACCTCGAGGGAGCTTCAGGTTGGTTTCAAATCGGACGGGGAGCAGTCACCTGGGCCACACGCGCACGTGAAGACATAGCCCTTCCAGAAACCGCTCTTTGTCTCATTACAGCAACAGGGTTACTACCTATTTTCACCTCATCAATAAAACACCTCGCTTTCGTATTTCTCCATATTTTTCAATAAGTTAAAGGAAGGAAGGAAGGAAGGAAGGAAGGAAGGAAGGAATTGCGAACTTTTTCCCCGCCTCGTAGGATGCCCTCAGGCTTCTGACAAAAGCCTCTTTCACTCACTTTCTTTGGGATTCTTTACCATGTTCAAGAAATCTCTCGTTGCTGTTGCCGTTCTCGGCGCAGTTGCTTTCTCCGCTCAGGCTGCTGATGTTCAGCTCTATGGTCGTATCGACACGGGCGTTCGCTATACCAATATTGATGCTGACGTTGCCAATCAGGATGATGTCTCCAAGTTCGAAATGTCCTCTGGCAACTCCACGGGCAACCGCTTTGGTTTGAAGGCCACTGAAGACCTCGGCAATGGCATGAAGGTCGGCTTCGTTCTTGAGAACGGCTTCAACTCTGACGACGGCGCTCTCAAGACCACGAATAAGCTTTTTGACCGCGAAGCCAACCTCTTTGTAACGAGCGACTTCGGTACGCTGTCCGCGGGCCGCGTTGGCATCCTCAATGGTACGGCTGGCTCCTATGCCATTGGCAACTTCAACCCGTTCGGCACTGGTTGGGGTGATGTCGGTAACCAGAGCTTGCTCTGGGGCGCCGGTTTCGATTCTCGTTATGACAACATGTTGACCTATGTCACGCCTGATTTTGCGGGCTTCAAGGTCTACGCCCAGTACTCCTTCGGTGAAAACGGTCACGAAAACAAGTCGTCCACGAACCGTTACGCGGCTCTCGGTGCCACCTACACCGTTGGCGGCCTCAATGTTATCGGTATTGTTGATACGATCAATAAGAAGTCTTATGACTCCACTACCAAGACGACCAGTGATGTCGATGACACGTATCGTGTTACGGTGGGCGGTTCTTATGACTTCGGTATGATCAAACCCTTTGTTGCCGTTGGCTACTTTAAGGACGGCAAGATCGGTGACTTGCTCGGTACGTGGGCCGCAGAGGCCAACCACAAGGCCAATCTTGACCGCTACTATGACGGTTACGGCTTGACGCTCGGTGCTTCTATGCCTGCTTTCGCCGGCACGGCTCATGCCATGGTTGGTTACATGGATGCCGAATATGCTTCTGAAGCAAACGGTACTGTCACGTCGGGCCGCCAGATCGATGTCACCCGCTTTGTCCTTGGTGCTGGCTACGAATATCCGCTCTCCAAGCGTACCCTTGTTTATGCCGACCTTGGCTACTTTAAGGATGAGGTCGATGCGGCAAACGATAAGTTCGACTATAAGCCTGAAGCCTATCAGGCCGCTGTTGGCCTCGTCCACAAGTTCTGATCGAGCACTTACTACGAAGGCGTGACGTTCTAGCGAGAGACCTTCTGTCACGCCTTCACCGCCCGTAAGATGCGCCCCCGCTGGATGCCTCATTTCCATGCGGGGGCGTTTTTGTATCTCTCCTCAGAAAAGGACGTTGTACAGCCACGTGCAGAGCACCCCAGCAATGAAGCCGACCGGTCCCCAGAAGAGGCGCGTCTTGCGACGCGTCTCCGCATCGAGCAGAGCCTTCTGGGCCTCAACCTTGGCGATGAGCTCGTCCGTCACTTCCTCGACCTTGACGCCGATCTTGTCGAGCCATTCCTTCACTTCTTTCTTCGTCATTTCAGTCACCTTTTCCTTGAGCGCATCTTTCAGCGCCTTGACAATCAAATTCCACATATGAAAACACCGCCCGAAGGCGGTGAGATAAAATTACGGGTACATCCCCTGCTTACGGCTTGCTTGGCAACCGTAGTCCATTTTGCATCCATATCAAATATGTTTTACCCCCCCCGCACACCAAACTTCATTGTTAACAGCTTTCTCCATCTAGACTTAGCGGAGTTTTACCTGCGCGAAAAACTATCCCCTTCTAGGCACGACTACCTTCCGCCAAAGAAAATCCCAAAAGTCATTCACTATGCTTGGTTTGGACCAGCATCAATCCCTGAACCATGTCAACGGTGCATTGATTCTTGGCACAAAATTCACCCAGATTGGGAATTCAAGCTGTGGAATGAATCAAATTTTCCATTTGAACTTTATCCATACGCCCAAGAAGCGCTGCGAAAGAAATGCTGGGCCTTCGTTTCTGACGTAGCAAGACTTCATGCCTTATATAATTATGGCGGCGTATACCTAGACACTGACGTCAAAGTCATTAATGGCTTTGACGATTTACTTCATCTGGGCTGTTTTTTCTGCCTTGAAGCGCCAACCCAAATAGCAACATCCACAATTGGCGCCAAACAACATCATCCCTACATAAGATTACTTCTCGACTGGTACCGATTTATTCATTTGAGAAAAGCATATTCTTATGTTGCCAATGTTCGCTTCATCAGCAAGATCACAAGGATTTTCTACGGAATAAAACTCCACGGGCAACAACTCACGTTCGGCGATGATGTACACATATTCCCTAGAACGTATTTCTCGCCAGAAAGAGCTCATGGCAATTTTCAAATAACAGAAAAAACCTACGCAATTCACTTAGGTACAGGAATGTGGTGGTGATGTCCTCTCCGGCCCAAAGGAAGGAGAGGATATCAGGCGTTTCGCCCGAACTACTTACAATATCCTAGTCACATCATCAAGGCTTATTGAAACTGCCTCGGGCTCATATGCTAACCACTCGTCGAAATACGTCCAGTCAACATGATTCCCCCAATGTTTAATTGACGAGCCTTTAGGAATCCAGCCATAATCGTTAAATTCAATCGTTCCTCGACTTTGACTACTGTTCAACAATACTTCTCCAGAAGGCGCTACGATCTGAACCGTATGATTCCCATCGCCGTATGTATTTCTCCAAACAAACCTTTTTAAATAACAAAGCTTGTTGATAGTTTGCGGTGACGGGGGCTGTTTTCCTGTTCTAATTGACACCTTCGCCGATGTATTTGGTTGAAAAATATACATACCTTCTCCATTTGAAACCAACAATAATTTACTGGCAAACATCACCTTCCCCTATTATTGTTTTAGCATCTGAAACGTTGCCTCCTTCTCTGGCTGCTTCAGCAGCACTGCGGGCACTTCAGGCCATTGAACGCTGTGCGGGAACGGTTCCTGTAAGGTCACGTCACGCAATGCTTGCCGGTAGTTCTTGACTGCCTCCAAACCTTTCTCTGTCGCGGGATAGTCGGGCATCATGTAGAAATCCGACTCTTCAATCAGGCGGTCGCGACGGGAGCGAATTTGCGCCGCTTTCTCTTCTACGGTCGGCTCTGGTGTCGGCTGGTCTTCTTCCTCTGTATAGGCCACCCCGAACTGTGCCCAGAATTCAACCTTGCCTTCCTCGGGAGCTTCGCCGAAGCACACGCGATCTTGATTGAAGACCTCTTGTCGAACCTTCCATTCGGACTGGTAGGCAACACCCTTGTAAGTCCACGTCTTGAACATTTATCAGTCCCCAAACTTCGTAAAATTAGCGACGCCAAAGGTACCGTACCACGCAAGCGTCACAAGCCCCTTGGCAAGCGTCGGAGCCGAACCGCTCCACGACCAAGAGCTGCCGAGGCTGATCGTGGCCGAGCCAGCTAGCGCGACCACGGTAATCCATGCCTTGTTGGCAGATCCGTTGTTGACCGTGAGCGTGCCGCCACTGGCAAGGCTCATAGATCTCGCCGATGTGTCTGACACGGTGGTTGCCGCCACAACGGTCTCAGTCGTCGTGATCGTTCCCGCGTCACCAGTACCGGGGATGAGCTGAGGTTTCCCGCTAACACCGGTCCAGGGCACCACTTTCGCCGAGTTCGCCGTAGTAGCAGAGTCGGCCTTTGCCGCGCTGGCCGCCTTGGCGTTGATGCCCAAGTACGTAGAGGCGGCGTCGGCCTTCGTGAGGTACGGTGTCAGGTTGGGTGCGGGTGCCTCGGCCGCCGAAATCGCCCCAATGTTCTTTCGCGCCTGCGCCTGCTGGGTTGTCGTGAGCGTCTGAGCGTCATAAACGACAGCATGCGCATTCTGCGACGCATATTGCTGAGCGAGATCGCGCGCGACTTCTGCGGCCTTCTGCGCGTTAGCGGCTGAGGTAGCGCTAGACGCGGCGGCCTTTTGCGAGTTAGAAGCGTTCGTTGCAGAGGTTGACGCGGCAGAAGCAGACGAAGCAGCGGCCGAACTCGACGATGCGGCATTCGTCTCACTAGTCTTCGCGGCCGACGCACTGGATGCCGCCGCAGTTTTCGATGAGGCCGCGTTCGTCTCAGACGTCTTCGCATTAGTCTCAGAAGTCTTGGCTTTCGCTTCTGACGTCTTAGCCGCGCTTGCGCTCGTAGCCGCTGCGTTCTTAGCCGCGAGGGCATTAGTCTCCGACGCACTCGCATTCGTCTCCGAGGCCTTAGCCGCGTTCTGCGAAGCCTTGGCCGCAACCTCGCTCGCCTTCGAATTCGTCTCGCTAGTCTTGGCCGCCGCCGCGCTCGATGCCGCCGCGTTCTTCGAAGAGAGCGCAGAGGCTTCAGAGGCATCAGCCGTGTCAGCACTAGCCTTCGCCTGCTGAGCGTAGTACTTCGACGAATAATCGATCTCAGTTCCATCGGCCAGGTTGTTTTCCGTCACCTTGCCGTCAGTCTTCACCGCCCACGCCTGAGCGAGCTGAGCATTCCACTTGGACGAATAGCCGTCATCGGCGACCGTGTAGTCCGTGCCGTCTTCGGTCTCTACGCCCGTCGTCCATGTTGCCCACCGCTTAGAAAGGTCACTATTGGCCTGTGATTGGGCGGCGGAGGATGCGGAATTTTGCGCCTGAGTCGTAGCCTCGTTTACCTTCTGGGTAATCAAGACCATGCTCTGGTTGATTTCATCGCGAATGCCGTCAGTGTCGGTAACGGCTTGCTGAGCAATCTTCTTCGCCTCTTCCGCCGTCGCATTCGCCGCGTCGGCCGTGCCCACGGCCTGAGTAGCCGCAGTGCTTGCATTCTGAGCCGTCGTCTTCGCGGCATTGGCCGTCGTGACGGCCTGCTGAGCCGTATTGAGCGCAGAATTGGCCGTTGTGACAGCCTGAGAGGCATTATTAGATGCCTCAGTCGCCGCAGTGACGGCATTAGCCGCGTTGCTCTCAGCCTTTTTGATGCGCCCATCCCACGAATTGACGGTGATGGTTAAGGTATTGACGCTACCAAGCGCAGAATTCGCAGTAGAGAGCGCCTCGGCCGCATTTTGCTGAGCGGTATTCGCCGTGTTGAGCGCTTCAGTAGCCTTATTCAGCGCCTCGGTCGCGTCGCCCGTAGCCTCGAACATATAGTCGCCGAGATCATTGATCGCGTCCTCTGTCTGCGTCAAAACAGACTGACCACTGATCGAACCCGTGGGCGTTTTGACGTAATGGAAATGAAATTCTTTTGATGCCATGCCTTGTTACTCCGGCAGTTTGACAAAATAAGCAAGACGATAGAAGGGCGGACGGTCTAGCGTGAGCGTCTGCGCTTCGGATGAGCTTGTGATTGTGTGCGTATGCCCCTGCCCGCCACCGGTCGAGTTTAGATTCATCGTGTGCGAGTGCGAGCCGGCGGACGACGTTTCCCCGGACCACGTTCTCGAAGCCGCAAAGGACGCGCGCGGAGAGCCGTTTTCGGAGTCTCGGTTGTCGCAGTTGGAATAGTTCCCGTTTTGATAAAAGGCCCCCTCGACATAGCGGATCTTGTGATCGTCCACGGGGATCGCGCCTGTAATCTCCATCGTGCCGCGAGTGTGCGTATGCGCGCCCGCAGTCGATGAACTGCCTGTGTGCGTGTGCGCGGGCATCTGCTCGACCGTCAAAACCGTAGATCCTACCGTCCCGTTGACCGTTACCCCCGGCACCTTAAGGCTCAAGCTTCCGCCAGTCTTGCCTGCATTCGCAACAGTGCTCGGGAGTAAAAACTTGTCGACGAGGTTGGGGACGCTCCCGCCGCGCCCATCGCTGCCGCCGTCGCAGATGACATAAGCCTCATACGCATCGGGACTTCCCCACGGGATTAGCCTTCTTCCGTCCGACCCGCCCAGCTTACAGTTGTAGAAAGGCGTAACCTGCCCCGCAAGGACGCTAGGCAAATCCTGATTACTCCAAACCGTCTTGTCAGCGGCCGGTGCCACCACTCCCTTGTCCGTGCCTACCCCATTCGCGATTAAGCATCGATACTTGACGCCGTTGCTGAATACCTCGTTTCCAGGCTCGTATTGAAGCGACGCCGAGTATTGCATTATGCCGCCCTGCTGGTACCAAACAAGGAACGACGAAAGCAAGTAGAGAACCGAATTGAAGTCGTCTCGCTTTGGAGGAATGCCGCCCTCACCGATCGGCAAGGAGTTCCATTTGCCCCACCCCTCTTCCTGCGATAGCCTACCTGTTCCTGCCTCAAGCGCCGTCACCGGAACTGCGCTCCTGTCACCGTCTTGGGCAATGGGGCACGAAAGTAAAGTTTGAGGATATTTGCTCATCTTTTCCATCCTAAATAAGACTTCTAATCTCAGCCCACGCAAACGCGACCAACCACGCCATCAATGCCAAACATCCTGTTGTAGCGGTTATCCACACGGCAATACGGAAAATCCGAAACCCAATATTTAATTCGACGCCTGGTTCATTCTTCGTCATAAAATTCACCATCTTGTTGATGACCACCGCCGTAGTGATCGCGGTTATAATCTTTCGCATAGTTCCCTTCTCCTTTTGTTCTTGAGGGACTAAAAAACCCCACAAGGTTGCAGCCCTGTGGGGTTTCGTTTCTTTTGGAATTGGCTCATGTGCCAATCGTTCGCCCAGGATTGAACACGCCTTGGTCAAAGGGAAGCAAGCCGCTTCCCTCAAACCCAAAAATCTGCTCGTCTGGGTAAATGATCAAAAAATTCGTCAGCACGCCCGATGGACGGTTCAAAAGCCCATACACCTCAAGGATTTGAGCCTGCAATTCACTAATGCTCCCAATGATGACAATCGAATTGATAGTCATATTTTGGTAATCAACCACAAACACCTTGGTATCCGTCAACTGACTGAGCATGTTGTTCATCGTTGCGGCAGTTGCGTTCGAAAGATTGCACCTCGCACGATAAAACAACAGGAATCGGTAGTAGTCGTCATCAAACCGCGTGAAATCCGAGCCGACTTTCAGTAAGCGGCTGACGCCTACGCGCGTGCCCCACCAGTCAAGGTACACCCCCTTAGCCGTTCGCATGTCAGCAATCGTTTGCTGGAGGCTTTCGAGTAACTCTGTAGCATCGATCTTGTCCCTGAGCATCGATGCACTCTGCCGGATGCGCGTCGCGTGCGAGTACTGGGACTGAATCGCGTCCGTCGACATGTCGGCAAAGTCGGCCATGTTCTGAACGCAGTCAACGCTCAGGATGTCCTCCCACGTCTGTGTTTCTGCCATCATCAGCCCCCGAAAGCAAGCGTGATTGACTTTTCCGACAACGTCGGGCTTTTGTTCGCAGGCACGTCAACGCTAGAGGACTGTGAGCCCCCAGAGATGCCGATGACGATTTCTTTGATTGGGGCATCCGTCACGTCCTGAATGCACTTATAGAATCGGCTTGCGTAAACCGTCGTAGCGAGCTTCACTCGGGCGTTTTTGAGCTCCCCAAGGAAGTCAGAGATGATCGCTGCTTTGACATTGGCTTGCGTCACAGCGTCCATGTCGTCGCTGAAGAACGTCACCTTGACGGTAAAGTCCACCGCCGTCGGTCGGACGATGTTATAGACATAAGACGCGTTGAAATGCTCGGTGTCAATGAACGTAACCTGAGTGTCGCCCACCGTCCCGCACCCCGCGCTCTTGCGCTCAAAGATCGTGCGGGCAATATCGTCATCATCCCCGCCGACAATGCAGACCGCCACGCTGTGGCCCTTGATCGATATCCCGTACTGAGTTTGGGTTTCGTTCGTATAGTTTTCCAAGACCACACAGTCGAGAACGCCTTCAAGTGCGGACAAATTGGACTGCATGTTCTCAACCGTCCCGTTCGCATTGATCGCATAGCTCTGCTTCATGCGATTGAGTAGCTCGCCGTCCGGCTCCTCGTCTCGGCCGGTGTTCCCCGCGGCCGCGTTCGTCACCGAATCCCACCCCGCGATGACCGTCACGATCTGCGTAACAGTCTTGGCACCAATCTCAATGCCACCGTGCTCCACACAGGAAAACTGAGTGTCGACGCTGCCAGAATCCGGAATCATCACCCCGCCGGCTACTGCGTGTCGGAGCTGATTGCCCTGCGTATCCTGCACAATCGCGCCGTAGGGGATGACAGTGCCTTTCAACCCAGTACACGTACAGACGACGACCGTCGGCTCCGAAATCTTGCGAGTGAGCCCATATAGCGCGGCTAGGGCATCGAGGAAAACACCCGTTGCGGTCTTCGGATTGAGCTGGTTTGCGAGGAAAGCCACCTCACGATTTTTAGCCGCAACTTCAGTCGTCACCAAGTCCACGACCTGCCCCATGGGCGATGCCGAATCCACGTTTAGGAGCGGGTCGGAGTCACTGACTTTAAAGGCCTCCTGAAAGCCCGAGGCGACGTCGTCTCGCACCTCCTTAACGGTCGGGACGACCACCCCAGTATCCGCGTTAAATTCTAGCTGTGCCATAACTGCCGCCCTCTGTTGTTACCTGTACCTCAGCGCTCAAAACACGTGTTGTTGTATCAAGCGCTTTTAGTTGAACCGACTCAACCGTAAGCACGCCTGGCACACTCAATGCCGCCGAACGCAAATCTTCCGTTGTAATGGCTTCCTGTATCGGCTGAGCGATTTGGTCCGAAAACCACTTGATCCCTTGATCCCACCGAAAGACGGCATCGTGGTAGAAAAGCCGCCCCTCGTTGCAGACGTTTTGAACGATTGCAGGAGTTCCGCGAACCATCGCGACATTCCCGTTTCCGTCAAGCTGTAAGTCCCACTCTGACGAAAGCTCTGCTGTGTAGGCTGTATGCGTCACATGCGAACCTTTAAAAAAAATTGTTTAGGTTACTTCGGCGCGCTGGTTGTGCCGTCAGGGCAGGTGTGAACATGCCCCTTCAGACTGATCCCGTCTGCCACAACATCACCCGAAACCGTAGCCCCGCCGCCACCTGAGACTGCTAGGCCGCCCGAGCCTGTGATTTTTCCATCAACCTTCAGCGTGCCCGTGATGTGGGTCTCGGGGGTGTCGATCTTGCAATTGGAGCTCGCATTGATCGTCGCCGTAGCCGTGTTGACGGTGCACGATGATTTCGCGTTGATCGTCTCCACGTTCGTATTGATCGTCACGGTTTTCGGTGCCGTAATTGTTATGTCCCCAGTCTCTTCGACCCTGACGAAAGTTGTCGGAGTCTGCCCCCAGAAACCGCCCAAGTAGAACCCGTCGCTCATGTCGTAGCATCGGAAGCTACCCGGTTGAACAGCTTCGTTTCCGCCCGTAAGCGTCGACACGTCTTGCTGTGCGAAGACAGCCAAACCAACGTCCCCAGGCTTCGGGTCACAAATCAGTGCGGCCGTGCCGTGCTGAAGCCGAAACCACCTGAGCTTAGGAATGGAAACAGGCTCGAGCGCCTCGCCGGACGCACTTCGCATCTTGACTAGCGGCGTCGCGCTCAGGTATCCAGCGCCCGCGCCATCACCGGGACGCGTGATCGTGTCCACTCGCACGGGAATCGCGGTATTGACCATGCCCTTGATGACCGAGCGAATCAGAAAATCCAGGACGTTGATTTGTGAGCCCGATGTAAACGCGTTCTGCGGCTGTGCATACTCTGACATCTCATTCTCCTAACCACATGCCATCAAAGGACGTTTCCCAAGAACTCGCCCCGGGGTTGTGCGCGCTCAAAGAATGTTGAAGCTGAGTAATCTTCCATACGCCAGAAGCATGAGGGACAATCGTCTGCACGCTCACCGCCGCCGCCACTCGTAGCTCTGGACGGAAAAACGTCCTGCACTGGATGCCCGTGTTCGTAAAGGTCGGATACCCAATCATCCCTGTGTCAGCAGAGACAACGGGCACGCCGCCTTCTGCACGCCTTACGCCGTCCTTCGGCACAACGATCGTCTTGTCGTCATCAAAGATGATGTCCGCGCCTGCGGCATTCGCAACCGTTTTCATCTTTGTGATCGGGTCCCCGTAGACCGTCATGTCAGAAACCGTTGCCTGCACACCGTCGTTTTGATACTCGAACCCCGCCTGCGCACTCTGAGACTTGATAAAGTCCCCGACGTCCTGAGCCCCCTGCACGCTCACAGTCGACGCGGGCTCGAGGAGCGGGTATGCGCCAACCTGCGCTTCTATCTTGAGCACGGGGCTCGAACCGTTGAGATCGGCGTATGCAACCGTGACGCACCCGCGAAAAATCACAGGCAACTCCTGCCCCTGCTCACCGGCCGCGATCTCTATCGCATTCCACCTACGGCCGAGAGGCTTGAAGGCGAGTGTCGTCAATTGCCCCATCGTGTCGAGCGACAGACCGTAAATCTCAACCTGCGCCGTCGCGAAATCCACGCCCCCCGTCTTTGAGATTGCTACATTCGTGGCAAAGCCTTGGAAGGTGTGCTGGTTGTTCACACCGCTCTTGTCAAGAGTGATTGTTACTCGGATGTCCTTTAAGCTGTAAGTGCTCGCCATTCTTCTTCCGTCGCGTAGTTGAGCGTAAAGCGGTCGCCCAGTGCATCGTATTTAGGCGATGCGGATTTTCCACCGCTGTCAAGAAAGAAAAGCCTGCCTGCGAAATCAGGCGTATTCCACACGGGGATAGGCGACATCGTGCGGCACACGTGGCTGTCGCAAATCTTGACCTCATCAGCCGTTAGCGTGAGATACAAAAAGCCGCCCATCTGCCGCAGATTTATAACGCAGTTTTGCCCATCAAGGACGATGGAAAACTCCTGATTAGGAAGCGTATGCAGTGGTATGCGTATCATCATCTTCCTCACGAAAAGAGATCGGCAACGAGGCCCCCTTGCGCCTGCCCCGTCTGCACCTTGTTCGCTGCATTGGCGCTCTTGGGTGCCCACGCAACAGACGCCCCGCCGACCTTTGCCGATTGCACCTCTCGGAAATCAACATGGATTTCAAGCGCGTTAGCTCCGTTCGTTGCCGAGCGTGTATAGCCGTACGACACAACAGCCATGCGGCTATACACCTTAGAGGGCGTTAGGATGCGAAAGAGCTGCACATCGCACCGGTAGGACTCGAGCCTGGAAACGGCTTCCTGCTGTGCCTGATAGTCGCCAGAGAAAAGGAGGCTGACAGAACACTCGGACGGCTGAGGCACTTTGTCATAAGCGTATAACGCCCCGTTTTCCTGCGGCTCCGTCGGAACATTGGCTGTCGAGTTGTCCTCGAATCCATCAAGTGCCGTGTAGCCGCAGAACGGCCGCGCATTCTCGTCAACGATTGCCCAAACTTCGGCCATCATTTCCTCACTTTGAAATTACGCCTGACTGCGCTGCCACAAGCATGCGATTACGACGGCTCAACGCATTGTCCATCGCTCCGCCAACGGCCTGCCCGACGGCCTCAGGGTTGCCATTCGTCTGAATGTTGTTTGTCACCTGAATCTGCATGTCGTTCGTCACGCCCGGGCCTGCGCTTGCAGACTTAGCCGCCGCAAAGCTCCCGACAGTTGCCTGCATAGGCATCTCACTGAAGAAGCCCGAAAGCGCATCGCCTAATCGAGCGAGCGTGTCGGACGAGCTTTCCTGCGAGGGCATGCCGGCGTAGGCAACCGGAGCATCGTACTTGACACGAACGATCTTCGGATCGTTTACTCGAACTGGAGCTTCCACCCCCTTCTCGTCGCTATCGTTCCCCGAGAAAAAGTCCGCAATGCCGCCGAAAGTATCCTTGATGACGCCCTTGGCAGAGTCCACGACGCCTGATGCCGCGCCCTTGATCTTCCCGCCAATATCGAGAGCATCAGAAATCCACGCGCTAAGTTGGTCGACCAACGCCTTGAACGAGCTCATCGCCCAATCAATGGCAGACTGTATCCCGCGTTCAATTGCGTCTCCTATAGCGTCACCTAGTGCGCCAACAGCCTCAATCGTTTGCTCGATCGAACCGGCTACGCGATCCGGCAGGGAGGCGAAGAACTCACCGACACCGCCGAAGAAATCCGCCACGCCTTCTTTGAAGGAGCTGCCGATTGACTTGATCTCGTCCCACAATTCGCCGAGAGCCTTGACGGCTTCAGCCGGGAGATTGATGAGGGCGTCAAGCCATTCCTGACAGGTCTCGCGGATCGCCTGAATCCTTTCATCAGATACGCCGATAAAGCTCAGGAAGCGGCCGAGAATCGAGTTCCCGCCCCGAATGAAAGCGAAGAGATCATCGAAAGCCAGCGCGAGAGCAACCACAGCGGCCGTTACGACAGCCACGGGGTTCGCGAGCATCGTCGCGTTGAGCGCTGCCACGATACCCTGACCGCTCTTGAGCACCTTGAAAAACGTCGAAGAGGCCGTGATTGCCTGAATGATCGACCGCCCATAAGTAGCGGCCAAAACAGTCCCGACCCCCGCCAAAACGAGCTTGACTGCGCGGCTGTGCTCTCGGATGAAGGCAACGCCGTCGCCGATAACCTTTAGCACCTTGTTCACGACCGGGAGCACGGTAACGGCGAGCACGTTGGCGAGAGCCTGCGCCTGATCCGTGAACTGCCGCCAACGGATGTTCATCTCGCGCGCGGCTTTTGCCTGTTCCGGGGTGAAGGCGACGCCCTTGTATGCCTCGGCCGCATCGGTCGCGCTGTCCTTGAACTTAGTAAAGACTGCGGCCGCATCCTGACTCAGCCCCATCGCATTCAAAAAGTGCGATGCCTGCTGATCGGTCATGCCCTTGACGGCCTCGCCCATGCGGAAAAACTCATCCGCTGAGCGGCGTTTGTCTACCGTCCACGACTCAAGTGCGCTTTTGAACGCCTCCTCGCTACCGCCGGCATCACGATTAGCCTTCGCCCACGCGTCGATCTTGTCCGTGGCAACGCCCGTTCTCTCGCTCAGAACGTCGAGGCTCTCGCCCGTCTGAGAAAGATTCTGAAAGAGCTGCTGACCCGAAAAGACCGCGACGAATGGCGCAACTACCCGCTTGAAAAGCGTGCCGAGCTTTCCCATGCGACCTGCCAGATCATCCATGGCGCGCCCGGTGATGAGCGAGGCCTTCTGCCCTGCCGTTCCGATCGCCATGATGCGCTCAGCCACCTCATCAGAGACTCCGCCGAGCATAAGCGTCGACTTGGACGCGCTGGCTGCCATCTGATCGATTTCGGCGCCGCTCACTTCCATCCGCTTGCCGAGATCCGAGACGGCCTTGGACGCGTTCTCGAGTCCTTTGTTCAGCTCCTCGCTGTCGAGGCCGAGAGCGATTACGAGTCTGTCTACTACACTAGCCATTTTCTTTCTCTAGCCTTTGTTGTGCGAGCCACGAATGGTAGTTGCGGAGCTCTAAAACCTCGAGGAGCTCATAGGCCTCCTCGAGCGTCAATTTTTCTTTGAGTTCGACCATACTGGCCAAACCTGCGGCGACAATCGCGCCGCAGATTATGGGAACATTCGCAAAGGACGCCACCCCCTTTACTTTGAGGCAGGCGTTTCGGTACTTTGCGGCATAAGGGACTTCAAGGCGTCGCCATCGAAGAAAAAACCGAAGTTCCGGCGAAGTGATTCAATCCTGAGCTTCGTAAGCGTCAACGGGCTCTCGATGACGGCGCACGCGGACTCACCTTCGAGGCGGCGCAGCGCATTGCCCTGCACAAGCGTGCAGCACGAAAGGAGATCGTCAAGCAGAGGGCGTGCCTCGTCGTAGGGAATCGTGAGAATGGTCTTCAGCAAATCCGCGGGCTTGTCGCTGAAAACCTGCTGAATGTCGTCAACGTTACGCCCCATGGCAAAAGCCGCGCGATACATCCACTGCTCGGCCTTGTAAGCCGACATGGGCGTAATCGTGAAGCTCTTGAGCGTCGTACCGTCCTGCACTTCAAGCTTAGAGATGTCCATTGCTCCTCCTTACAGCACGCGCTCAAAGTCAAAGCCCCACTGCGTCGGCTGCATCGTGCGAGACGCCGCCGACATCGGAGGAGCGCTCTTGAGAACGCCCTTCACGAACGTGCGCGTGACCCCCAGCGAAGGGATGTAGCACGTTAGAGTGCATTCATACGGCTTATCGTTCGCCTCCATGCAATCGCGCACATACTCAAGCGCAGAGGCAGACGGAGAGGAGGCTTCGAGCGTGAGCGTCACAGACGAAATGTTCTTGATCACGCCTGCCACCATGTATCCATCGACAGAGCGACGCGTTTCCGCCATCTCGATCGAGTCGCTGGAGAAAATGCCGTCGGCGCTGAACTGCTGAAGCTGAATGCCGGACGGGTAAAGCTCATCTACAGTGAGAACGAGCTGAGCGTTCGCGGACGTGACGTCAAAATTAGAGCTGGCCATTTTATGCCCCTAAAAAGAGGCCCCAACGGTCAAACCGTCAGGGCCGATGATGTTCACTAGATAACTGCAATCACTTCTGCGGAAAGAGCCTGAACGCTTCCCGCATACGCGTAGAAGATTGTCACGGAAGGCGCTTCGCGGTTCGCACGACCTGCGGCATCGGGCAGGGTGATGCCGAGCCAATAGCCCTTGGAGGTGATCGCTCGAATCACGTCCTCGCCGTCGTCGCCCGTCTCCTGCATGATCTGCGCCTTCTGCGATTCATTGAGTGCGAGACCGGCGTCAATCACGCCGTTATTGATGCAGCGGTTAATCGGATCCTGGCACCACGCGCGAATCAGTGCCTCGCCTGCGGCGTTGTACGGTACTCGGTTGACGTTCTTGAAGCCAGACATGCAGCTCGTCTGGATCGCGGAGCGCAGATAGATCGAGCCATAGAGCACGTCAACAAAGCCGTAGAAGTCGCTAGAGAGCGTTCCGCGGTTGAAGAGCTGGAACTGATCGTTACGCGTAGCGTACTGGCCGATGAAGTTGATGCGGTTGCTCTCAAGCGCGTTCGCAACGGATTCCTCGAGAACGTTCGGGGAAAGGCCGGAGGCGTACTTGGCAAACCACGTCTTCATGCCCTGCGTGCGATTCCAAGCGATAGAAGCGCCGCAGGCCATGGCCATAGCGGAAAGTCCCCACGTCGGGAAGTAAATCGGGACTACGACGTCGTACTTATCAACAACCTTTGCAAGCGCGCCGTTCGAAGCCGTCAGCGAGCTTTCGAGGTTCTTGTCGCTAGACCACGGGAAATAAACGAAGTCGTCGTAGATGTCCGCCCACGCGGCAAGAGCTTCGATTTCTTCAAGCTCGGCCTCCCAGAGCGTCGTAAAGCCCACCCAGTTTCGCGTGACGGCGCAGACGGCTTCCATGTTGGCCGCCTCGGTCATGGCATCAACGCCCTGAGAGACGACAGCGCCTGCGACCTGCGTCAGGCCGAGCATTTCGCTGAGGTCGGTACCGCTGTCGGACTGAGAGGCGTAGCCAATCGTTGCAGCCTTGCCCTTCGTGTCCGTCGTAAACGTGAAGGCGTTGAGATTGCTGTCGTACGTGCCCTTGACGCCTGAGATCGCCGTAGCAATCTTCGTCGCGGCATCAGAGAGCGAAGTAGCAGAGGAGAGATCGATCGAAGCGGCCTTCTTTTCCTGACCGCCGACGCTAATCTTGAAAGAGCCGTCAGTGATTTTCTTCAGGGCTTCGAGCGTAACGGAAAGCTCGCCACCACGAATCCAGGCGCCGTCAGCCTCGGTAACACGACGTGCGATCACAAGAGACTTCGGCGCGCTCTGCTGGTTCTGCACGCCGCCGAAGTACTGCTGAGCAAAAGCCGTCTCTTCGGCCTCGGCTCCGAACATGGCAGACACATCCGACGTCGACGAAAAGGCTACCGCAGGCGTACCGGCGGGTAGAACCGTGTTCTTCGTGAGCAGGAGCCCATTGGTTTCAAGATCGCTACCGCCGCCGCTGATTACGCGCGGAGAGACCGCAACGATGCGGGATGCAGGCAAAGACATATGGATATCCTCCAATAAAAAAGCGCCTCTGCGGGGCGCTCCTTGGGTAAGTTAATTAAGACAATGCACATCAGCGCGGCGGGAATCGCACATCGACGTTATACACGCCGACATGCACGGCATCAGTGCTTTCAACATCAAGCCTGACGACGTGCGTGTAGGTGATGTGGAGCGTCGTCGTCCATCGCTGAACGAACTGATTTTCATCTACCACCACGGTTGTATTGCGAACGTCATCAGCGTAGAGACTGGATAGGCCGTACTTCTGAAAGAAGTCGCAGCCTGACACCGTTCTGGCCACCGTCGCGACCGATTCTGCGCGCATACGGGCAGTTTCAGGATGATCGCTATAGACGTCGACTTGAACGCTCATCTCGACCAATCTAGAGACCACGGCGTCCATTTTCTGAGTCGCCGTGTCCCACTCATAGGCCTCGACGGGCGTCCCGATCTCACGGTGCGCGATGATCGTATTAACGACGTAATCGCGCGAGTCCGGCAGAGAAAGGTTGTTTTGATTTCCCGCGATGACGTGCGTAGCCTCAAGGCCGGACATCATCAGCAACTCGAAGTCTTTGACGGCCTTGTAGACCGTCTCATCGGAGACGATCGTAGAGCGCGTAGGAGGGCTTTGCATCACAACCATACAATCCCCTGCGGCGGGCTTAGCTGAAGCGTAGCGCGCACACTCAACCAGTTGACGCCTGAAAAGTTTTCTAGAACCGCATCTACAGCCCATACAGTCCCGTCCTTGCGCAGGATGTAATCCCCTGCGCGGGAGAGCGGACGAAAGATGCCTGCGGTCTGTTTTGCAAAGTCCTTCGGGGCGAATAGGTAGAACTTACGCACGATCGAATTAGCCCCCGCCATGTCGGCATGAAACAGCGCCGCATCGCCCTCGCTCTGCACCTGCGCCATAACGCCCATAGTGCGCTCGTACTGCGGCGCGGCAAAGCCATTTTCATCAGGCACTGAGCCCGTTGAGTGAAGTAGCTGAACTTCCTCATCCGGGTGGATCGCATTGATCGATCCGCGTACCACTGCATGTAAATTCAGCCCCATACAACTCCCTGATTCTCAACCGTGAAGCTCATGTTCACTTGACCTCAAAGGCGATTGAGTGAAGCAACGCCCCCGACAAAACCATCGGCTGCGTCGTGGCAGAGTTGGCTTTCGACGAGTGGTTTTTTCCCCCAGTCTTACGCCCTGCAGACTGCGCGGCGTAAAGCCCCATCGTGAGCGGCGCGCGCTCTTGGAACTTTTCCTTTGTCGTCCCGCCACTTGCAATGGTTGCCTGCACGTCTTGTGCGGCGACAGTGCCTAGTACAGTCAGAGCAGACGCGGGGTCTTGCAACCCCCGTAGCGCCTTCTTCAGCACGCCCTTCCATTTTTCTTGCTCGGCAACGAGCGTCCCTCGCAGGAACGGTCGGGGCGGGTTTACTAATACCGTCCCCGGCTTGATGGCCGCCTTGCTGAAGTCCGGGTGCCCCCGATCACTTAGGGGCACCGAGCGTCCAATGGCACCACTCAGGAAAAGCGATTGCTTGGGCGTGACGCGCTGAGCCCAGCCGAACTCAACGTACTGCGCGTATTCGGCAATGCTTGCGTCAGTCACCCCTACCTCGACCACTTTCGCGGCGCGATTCCCGTACTGCTTGGCAAGGCCCTCAAGCCTTTGCGTCACCTTGCCTGCGTCAATCTTGATGCCCATCATTACCCCCACGGGTGATAGTTGTCAGAGACGTACAGGCGTCCTCCGAGACGGTATTTGCCCGTCATCATCCAATACGTAGACCCACAGGGCGTCTGATTCCACCACTGCGCGGACTGCGAGTTGCTCTTGATGAGATCGAAGGATGACGACACCGAGCCTTCTGATGCACTGGCCACGCGACCGGGCTGATCGCCGCGCGTAGAGAGCGTGGCCATATGACACAGCGCGTAATAGAGAAGCACTTTACGCTCGAGCACTGGGGGCGTCGCATCAGGATCGAACGGGGCAAAGCTATCTGCGTCAGTCGTGCCGACGATCGCCCCCACCTGATCCCACAGCACACCCAAGAGCACATCATTGATGACGGTCTCTGTCAGCCCTGGGAACCATGAGCGGAATTCTTCAATATCAAGCGCTACGTTCATTTTTAGGCCTCGATGTCTTTTACCTTCTCAACGCCGACCGAAGCCGGATCGACAGGCTCGACGCCCGTGCGCATCTCGGCAATCTCATCGCGGCGTGCCTTGAATTCCTTCTCGCTCCTCATCTCCCAGAGGAGCGGGGGCATGGCGGTGAAGGCGCGCTCGCCACCATGTTTGCGCTTGATGTCCTCCCAGTCTCGGCGTGCTACGCCCACCAGGACGGCATTCCCTGCGCCGAGGAGAACGCCCTTGGCCTGCCCCCTTAGCGCGTGATTAACCCCCGGGAAAACAACGGTTTTCGTGCCACCATTGCCATTGTCAACGTCATCAAACTTGAGCCCGAGGGGCATGCCGCAGGCAATGTAAATGATCTCATCGCCTGCGATGTCAGAAACCTTCTTTGCTTCCTGCTCAGCGGTGTCGGCAATGATGCCCGTGGTGCCGAGAGCAGAAGCCTTACGAGTACGAGTAGTGCGAGCCATAAAAAAACCTATTCGTGACAAGAGTTTGGGCAGGGCAGGCGTGAACCCGCCCCGCCGTGGAGATAAAGGCCGTTCGTGACGGCCTGCGAGTTTTAGATGCCGACCATCGTCGCAACGAGGCTCGGGCGGCGAATCACGCAACCCCACGTGCCGGCCGTGGCCTTCTGCGTGAAGCTGGATTCATGCGCGATCAGGCGACCGAGGCCGAAGGCGCGGGAGAAGGCGGAGAAGCCCGTCTCGTCGCCATACACTTCCTTGACCGTCATGTAAAGCATTTCACCGGAGGCCGTAGAGAGCTCGGGAAGCTGAACGATTTCGATGTTCGGATAGTTTTCCTGCAGCATGACCTTGGCCGTCTTGCCAAACTGATTCGGCTGAGTCAGGTAGCCAATCATCTTGTTGGAGATGCCCAGAACAATCGGGGCGTTCACGTCAAGATGACCGCCATTGTTGGCAGTCAGCTCCTGCCACAGCTTGTTCACGTCATTGAACACGAGCGTGGCCGCGTTGTTCGGGTCGGCCGCGATCTTTTCAGCCCACGTAGATTTGCTATTGACCGACACCGGAGAAATCGATTCCGGGATGTTCGGATCATTGAGCATGCCGTAGATTTCCATGCCCGCAACGCCGTAGAGCTGGAACTTGTTTTCAGCTCGGGCAATGATTTGAGCGGCCGCGTTCTGCTTGCGAGCGGGGAGATTGACGTTGGCCTCGGCGAGCTTCGCCGTTTCGAGATCGCCGTACTTAATCGTCGTCTGATAACGGAAGTTCTGACGAACCGGGAAGTTGTAGTTGACGTCAGTGCTCGTGCCGTTCGCGAAGTCGTTGTACGGCGAGACCTGACCTGCCACCTCTTCCACGCTGAAGGTCGCGTAGTCCTGCGTAAAGGAACCAACGAGCGTCTTGTCAAAGAACTTCGTGGCATTCGTGACACCGAAGAGCACATCAATGATGCGCGGGTCGACGTACGTGTAGAGGGCCGCGGGCGCGCCGACATTCGGCTGCGTGGAAAGCGCGGCATCCTGTGCGAGCTGGTCGCGGTTGATGTTCTTGAGAACGATGCGACCGTCCTTTTCATCGAACGGCATAAAGCCGACGGCGTACGGAGCCTCGATGCCGCGCGCCTTGGCATTCAGAAAGTTTTGATCCATATGAATTTTCATGGCCTTTGCTCATCACAAAGGCCACTCCTCCAAATAGTTTGTTTAGGGAAGCGTTGCAAGCGCGGTGCCGATAGAGCACGTTCCACCACTCGCCGCCGTGATCGCGTAAAGCTTTTTCGTCGTTGCGTCCAGCACGATGTCGCCGACGGCGTAGGGAAGTTGCGCGTTGGTAGGCGTGAGCGCCGTTGCGGCAATGCCCGTCTGGCTATCAGCGAGAGCGGTTGCTGAGACACGGAAGCAAGAGCCATTCTTGCCCGCCGCCCCAGCCGCGCCTCGTTCGCCTTTAGCCCCAGTCGCACCCGCGACACCCTGAGCACCCGTTGCGCCTTTGAGCCCCGTGAAGGCAAAGGTAAACGTCGGCGCAGTCGTCGTGCCGCCCTTGCTTACCGTGACCTTGGGCGTGCCGACGGTGGCGTCAACAGTGGCCGTGGCGGTAATCGTAGGCGTAGCGCCCGTTTCACCCTTAGCGCCCTGTGCACCAGTGTCGCCCTTATCGCCCTTGGCACCCTGAGCACCGGCGGCACCCTGCGCGCCCGTCTGGCCGCGAGGGATGCCGAGCTTCAGAACGCCACCCTCGATGACAGCAGTTGCAGGAGCCCCGGCGGCGAGCGTCGTTGCCTGCGCAGACTGAATGTCAACGCTGGCAACGGCCTGCAGTCCTGTCTCGACCTTGTTTAGCTTCTCGGCAGTGATGATGTCGCCGCGTTTCCACGACGTAGGAGAGTAAGCCATAAGCCCAAACCTCCTTAGCCTGCGGAGGCCTCGTCAACCTTAGCAAAGTCAGCGAGAGCGGCGGCCATTGCGCCAGTCGCAACCGTCACGCCAAAGTTCTGATAAATCACGACATCATCCTTGGCGACACTCTTGACGCCGCGGGGGAAAACCACTCGCCACCCCGTGTCGTTCGTAGTGCCGGCGGCACCATACGTGATGGCACCCGTAGCCGGATCGCAAAGGACGGACTGGCCTTCGGTAACCGTGCCCGTGGCGACAGCATAGAACTGGCCGCGAATGGCGATCGGCGGGCAGACGCCCTGCGGATAGACCTGCGATGCGTCAGCAGTGAGCGTCGGAATCGTAGCGATGACGTCACGTTCGACAAAACCGACGGGCTTGGCACCGGACGTGCCCTTGAGGGAGACCACGTTCGTTTCACCCGTAACGTTGCCCTTGAGCGCCGTAGCAAAGCAGAAAGTACCTGCCTGAACGGTGCCGTCGGAGACGTAGTTGAAAGCCGTGTAAACGGCCTGCTTCGGATTCACTTCCTGACCGGCAATGCCGACGGCAGGATCAGTCTTAACAACTGCCTGAAAACCCATGATTAATACCCCTTCTTGATTTGAGAAAGCTTAGTGGAGAGAATGGAGTCGGCCTTGCCCGTCTTGAGCTGGGCGTCCTGAGCGAGCGAGCGCTTGGCAGAGACCTTCTTGCCGGCCATGAAGGCGAGATAAGCGGTGCGGGCGGCTTCGGGACGAACGCCCTTGATGCTCACACCCTCCTGCTCCAGCGCGGCCAAATAGACGCTTTCGGCAGAGTCGTAGGCGTTGAAGCGGACGCGACCGAGCGTCTGAGCGCACTCATCCATTGCCGTAAAGCGTCGAGCGATGCGGCGTTCGACACGCTTAAGCGCGGCGTCCTGCCCCAGTGCGCGTTCTTCGCCTTCGGATTCATGCTCGCGATCGAGCTTTTCAGGATCGGTCTTTTCCTTTCGTTCGCCATAGCGCACGCCCTCGGCAAACGCCTTCTGGAACTCTTCAGGCTCCTCGTCGTAGCCGCAGGCCTTCAGGCCGTCCTGGATAAGCTGAGCGCACTCGTCCTCATCTTCGGCAGGCTTTTCGGCCTCTTCACCGATGTTGATTTCCTCATCTTCGGCCTCGGCTTCGGCATAGGCGAGCCCCTTGAGCGCATCGGCAAAGCCTTCGGCATCCTCAGGCTTCATGCCCTTGGAAACCATTTCGGCGATGATGCGCTTGATGGCTGCGTTCTTGTCCTCGTCAGCGGCTTGCGCCTCTTCAGCGGGCTTGTCGACCACATTTCCCTCCTCGTCCTGCTCATGCAGGTCTTTGATCCCATCGGCGGCAGCGGCGATTGCGTCAGCAAGTGCCACCTCCTTCTTCTCGACGGCAGGATCGCCGTCAGCTGCGGCTACGGGAGCCGCGTTCTTTTCCGTCACGTCCATAGGTTGAGCCTCTCTTAAGTGACTGTCTTGCACCAACACATCGCGCCCCGCGCGGCCCTGCTCCACCAGCGCAACATGGTTGGCGGTAATGTCACGCATAACGAAGTCATAGTCTTCGCCGTCCGGCGTCTTGCCAGGAATGAAGTCAGGGGTATATCTGTACGAAAGAGACAACTCACGCATCGACCCATCGACGATGCGCTTGATTGCATCCTCAACAGTGAAGTGCAGCGAGTTGTCTAGGTATGGCGCTCTAAATGCGCCGTCTGTACCAGTGGAGCCGACGCGCGTTTTGATCTGCGGCGCGTCTGCGTAGTCTGGATGATGGTTGAGCTGAATCGGGATGCCGTTCGTGCTCTCGATCGTCTCGGGCTTGCTCAGCTCCTCTGGCGGGCAGTATCCGCGATAGATCTTCTGCGGATCGAGCCTCAAGCGCTCCCAGTCAGGCACCTCATGCCCGTAGTACGGTCGCACCTGCGCTTTGGTCAAGTGCGAGACGGCGACATGGAGGTTCCCGTTCTTGTCATACCTCCTCACGCTCTCGGCATCTAGGGCAAGTAAATAGCGGTCGTTGTTCATTTCAATATGTCCGATATATCTAGACGGAAAATGCATCGGCAAAACGGCAACAACCCGGGCGTTACGTTCTGGCCTACAGCCGGGTCGTAAAGCCCCTCGGAAAGATCGAAGCGTTTGCCGTCCATTGCGATATGCGTCTCGCGTGATGAATACCGCCCCGGGACGTGAACCCATACCGCGTGCTTGATGCCCAATGCCTCGGCGTTGCCGCGTTGGATGCCCTGACTGACTTTGATCGACTGATCAAGCGCAACTCGTTTGGCACGGGCCTCCGTGAAGCCCCTAGAGGCTTTCAGCACGATTTCGATCTCTCCCAGACTCTGACCCTCGTAGAGGCCGCGGGTAATCGTCTCTCGCACTCTGGCGAGGTCATCCGCCTGCATTTTGGTGATGAGCCCCGTCATGCCGTCCACAAGCCCCGGCAACGCTTTTACTGTGCTCGGCGCCATGTATCGATTCTTGACGATAGGGATCGTCCACTTTTCTTTGAGCAGAGTAGGAGTGATGCCCGCGCGTATCAGCGCACGCCGCTGGCTCGCTGTCACGTTTTGCGCCATTGCGCGGACAAACCATCCCGAGACGAGCTTTGCGCTTTCTCCCGCGTGAATCATCCACCGCGCCATCTTCTCGGCGAGACTCAGGTCAAGCTTTCGAGCGGCATCGGCGGGATTAGACGCTTTGAAAGCGCGCATCGCCTCATCTATGATCTTTTTCTCTTTGCGTCCCCACAGTGCGGCGTCCTGTGCAACCGTCTCGACAGGCTGCGTGAAGCAGCCCGAATCGATCAGGTTGCGCAGGAGCTCGGCCGTTGCCTCGCGCGTCTGTTTCTCAATGAGAGCAATCAGCCGCTTTTGCAAGGCCGCCTTGAGCCCGGCATTCGGCTCGATCGCGGGGATCGTCTTGATGCGTTTATCCATTCAAGCCACCTAGGGACTGAAGCAGTTGCCGCGATTCGTCGGGCGGGTTCGATGCTGGAGCAGGCTCTGCCACTGCGGTCGTAGCCTGCTGAAGCGCGCCAAGCAAGCCCTCGATATCCTCAGGCTCCCCTTCGGGCACCTCGTCACTCAAAAAGCCCAAGTGCATCGCCGGCTCTTTCTTGACCGCTTCGCGCATTTCCTCTGCGCTGATTGCCTGAACTTGTGCAAGCGTTGCAAGAGCGCCTGCGCGCGTCTGAGCGGTCATGGCCGCGTTGGCTTCATCTTCCTTGCTCAATTCGTTGAAGTCGAAGGAGATATTCGAATTGATGCTCCCCATTTCGACTAGTTCAATTGCCTCTAAGCAAGTGTTAATTGCTTCGCGACGCAGCTCTTGCTTGGAACGAATGTAATCGTAGTAGTTACGAATGTCGCTTTCACCCGTTGCGTTGAAGCCGCTAGGACTGATTCCCAAGAGCTTCACAGCAGGCGTGCGGTTGATAGACGCTACCATCTCCAGAGACTGCCGCACGACGTCCGTACAGCCCGCAATTGACGTTTGCACGTTCATCACGCTTTCGCCTTCCTTGTCGCAGACGAACACGGCGTTGTTATCGCGATAGCGCTGAAGCGCCTTCATACGGATGTCGAACAATTGCACCCCGTTAGGCGAGTTGAAGATGTCATCCGTGCTCGTCTGGAAAACGAGAAGCGAGACCTTGCGCACCAAGTCGGCCGTATAGACCCGACACTGATTCCAGTGCATCACGTAGTCCCAGAGGATCTGAGCCTGCGGAATGCCGAGGAAGTTGTATGCCGGTCGCAGAAGCGTCGGCGGCGGATTGTCAAAAAGCCTAAGCAAGCGCGACTCATGCACCTTCGTTCCTAGCACCCAGAAGTAGCGGGGCTTGAGGTAGTCGGGCTTGAGCGGGTCGATGGCGTTGTAGTCGCCTGGCGATACGTTCACAGGATCGACCACGACAAACCGGAGCTTCGTACCCGGCTGTAGCTCTGCGCTTTCGTTTGAGTAGCGCAGGGGCAACTCGGGATTTTCCGTGCCGGTGTCGACGTAGATAAAAGCCCCGCCCATGTATCCGGTTAGTGTTGCGGCCTCATGAAAGAGCGTGCGTAGGTGGTACTTCTTCTCTTGAAGTGTCTGAATCTCCTCAACAGCCTCCGCGTCATCGCCCGTGATCGTAATCCACTCGCGGGTAATATCATCCGCAACGGTCTGCACGCAGGCACGGATCATGCCGTTCTGCGCAATCTGCTGAAGCGCGCCGTAACCTACGAAAGAGGTCACTGGGTACTGCCCGAGCTCGTAGCCGTGCTGTTGAAGGCTGCGATGAATTGCGCCATAAAAGCCCGCGTCAGAAAGTGCCTCATCTTGCGCTAGGCGCTCTTTTTCAGACACCCCGAGAGTCACCGGAGGGGCGAAACGCTCCCTCACCTTCTCGACCGTCTCGAAGAGCTGAGTGGCTTGCGGCGGCGTGCGTAGCGTGCGGTCGATCTCCTCAAGCGCGGCGATGCGCTTTGCCTGCGCGAGGAGATTGCCGTTAGGCGCTTGGGCTTTCGCCGTCTTTCTTTTCTTCTTGCTCACAATGCTTAATCTCCACTTTGCGCCATTCGCTCAGGAATCGGCGAAAAACGCGGCGCCTTGCGGCCTGCCACCGCACATGCCCGACCAAGTCGACAACGGCCTCAACTGCCTTTGCAATTGCGAATATGGCCACCGACGTGCCTATGGCATACAAGATGATCAAAGCGCCCCAAGCGCGTAACGTCAGTTCAGGTTGCATGAGTTGTGCCTACCGTCCCAGTAAGTAAGCTAGATTCGTCGGATCGATATGCAAGCCGCTGTGCTTATTTAGATCCGTCAATGCCTGGCTCATCGCGTCGATGGTGTCATCGTGAGCACCTGACGGAAATGCGAGGAGCTCAGGCACCAGATCGCGCTCGACCCACGGGAACCGCTCAGGTGGAGGCAAGTACACGTTCCTAGCCTCCCATAATGGCGTTACGGCCGACGCGCGCGCCTCCTTGCTTTCTTTTGGCGTGATCGGGATGATGCCCGACACTTTTTTCTTGAGCGTCGCGATGATCGCCGACCCGTTCGCTTTGTCTTCCACGAGCTTGCGAGTCACGCGCGGGTACTTGTTTGCCGCCGCGACGAACTGCTCGAGCGTCTTAACGAAGTCCCACTGACCGCGGAATTGGTCGATGAGATAGAAAGAACTGCCCTTTCTGCCCCAAACCTGCCCGACAACGAAGTCGGACGCTTTCGAGTCTTTGAAAGTCATGTCCCACGAGATCACACTCGCATCGAAGCGCTCGGGCAAAGTGTCCCAGTACTGCACCCAGTCGCTCTTGAAAAGCCCGCCGCCTCGAGGTACCGGTCGTTGTTGGAACTGACCTGCGACAGCATAGCCGCCCATGACCTTCTCCATTTCATCCACCTGAGCGGCGGTAAAGCGCTCGGGGAAGAGCAGCTCCCCTTCCTTCTTTCGAGGGTCGGTGAAGCCGATGCAGGTTTTACACCTGCGGTTTTCCTCAAAGCGCATCGGGAGCATCAGGTGCTCATAGCCGAGTTCCTTGGCGAGGATCACGCCCGACGTATCGCGTTCATGCAAGCGCTGCATGATCACGATGATCGCCGAATCGCTGTTGTTCACTCGTGACGGAACGGCTTCTAGGAAGGTTGTCTCAGCGGAGAGCAACGCGGCCTGTGAGAACGCATCGTCGACAGACAGCGGGTCGTCGATGATGATGCGATCGCCTCGAGAGCCAGTAAGGCTTCGGAAAGCCATTGACTCACGAAAGCCAGTAGCCGTGTTCTCGAACTTCTTCTTTGCGTTCTGGTCGCCACACAGCTCAACGCCCCATCGCTCCTGATACCAGTCAGAGGAGATCAGGCGTCGGCACTTGAGGTTGTCTCGGATAGCGAGGTCTTCCTTATGCGCCGTCGTCAGATAGCGCATTGAAGGCTGTCCGCCTGCGCCCCATTCCCAAGCCGGAAAGAAAACGCCCGTTAAGAGCGATTTCATCATGCCGGGTGGAACGTTCATAAGGAGGCGCTTGATCTGGCCGTTATGAACAGCCTCAAGATGTTCGCACATCGCATCGAGCGCCCATCCCCATTTGATTGGGGTTGCAGGCTCGAGTACGTGCCAGGCCATCTTGCAGAACTCAGACAGGCTGCGCCTTGCGATCTCCTGATCGAGTTCAATCAGCGTCGGGAGTCTCGTCATACAGCAACTCTCTTGCCGCCTTGAGCTTTTCCATGTCGATCGTGGAAAGATCAGGCGCGTCGTTCTGGATCTTCACGGTCTTGCGATCGCCGAAGCGCGAATCATCGCGCCACGAAATCTGTCGAGCCTTCTCCTGCATCAGCACTTTGAAGGCTTCCACAGTTCCCTTCGGCAAGTCGTCGCCGCTCAGCAATCGCGTCTGCAGTTCATTGTTCAGACTTGCCTGGAGCTCAAGCAATTCATCATTGAACTTCTCGGCGCTTGCCTCGCGCGCGCGCGCGGACTGGTTCCGAAAGTCGGGATTTTCAAGTTTCCAGCGGTTTAATGTTGTCCATCCCGGCATACCAGGCATCCCGCAGATTTTCCGCTCAGATACCCCGTCTCGGATCAATTCGCAGATCTTCTCTGCCAGTTCAGGCGTGTAGATCGAAGGTCGCCCCATCTTGGAGGCGTTCGGTTTTGATGCCATGGCACCTCCTTTTTGAGAGTTAGAACGGCCAAACGCTGGCCATGAAATTCAGCTCATAGGCAAAGAACATCCCAAACCCCATCAAGGCCGTAGCAACGATGAGGTATCGAATCACACACCAGTCACCCGGCACTTGCTTCAGTGAATCTTTGTTATTGAGCGGGCTGAGGTTGAGCCTGCACCGGTTCCCGGCTCTTGTCATCGGTCACAGCATCGTAGACGGCATTGCCTGCCATCGATCCTGCGAACGATCCGGCTACAGTAGACCAGAAGCCACTGTTGGAAGATGCCGGCACCTGATTCACCGTCTGGTTGATGACGGTCGTGTTCTTCTTCACGACGGGCGTGCGCTTCGGTGCATAGCTCTTCGTCGGAGCAGGACGGGAGAACGAACGCCCACCGCTGAACCCACGACCACCTCGTGCTTCCGCAGCTGTAGAAACGAAAAAGGCGACCGCAATGGCCGCCACAATAGCTTTCTTCATGCCGTACCTCAGAAGATCAAGCAGAAGCCCTTGATTACCGACACAAGGGCCACCAACGAAAAGACACCAAAAACAAGAAAAGCGACGATTGAGTCCACCTTCTCTTTATTTTCTGCTCTATCTTTCTCTGGCATCTTTTTCAAAACACGACCCAAAGCCCAGTAGATAGGTGCAACGGCAAGAAGCGCTGACACGAACCCAAACACCGGAGCTCCAGCAATCATGCCGACGCCCATCCAAAATTCAGTCATAAAGACCTCTCCAAAATAGAAAAGCCCCCGAGGTTTCCCCCGAGGGCATCACGCTCTCCCTGGTGTATCGTTGAGACTCTGACACCATCAACGTAACCAAGGAGCTTTTATGTCAGATGCCATTCCTAAGCCACATATCCATAACGTCATCATGAACAGCGCTAAAACATTCACGCTCCACGTGATGGCTTACAGGCAGCTCACCAAGAACGAACTGAAATACTGTTTAGCGCAGTATCTCCAAGCCAAAGGGCTGAAGCAACTTCCGGCTTCGGGCGAAGATGAAGTCACGTCAAACATTGGATTCGATGGCGAGCAATTTCGGCCATTTGACCAAGCAGGTCTTTAATTTGGAAATCAGTAAGCCGCTCCCTGGTGTATTTCACAGGGAGCGACACGCTGATGTCATCGTCAGAAATCGCCCACACCACGACACGCTCTAAGCCAGGATCAGGCTCTTCGTCTACGGGGATCACTTCAGCAATTGTTCCGTTGACCGGAATATCGCCCTTGCCATAATCGCCCATTTTGTTCGCTAATCGGTACGAGTAAACGAACCTTGCCTGTCCCGCGTCGGTATCGATAAAGCGGACACCCTCGAAGTCTCCATCAGCGGCAAGCCCAAGGCGGCGACGTCGGCGCGCACTCGCAGCAACATAGAGCCGAACAAGCCTATCCATAAGCCAGTTGTCAAATCGATCGAACATAGCGACCCTCCGAAAATGAGAGAGGGCGAGGATTTCTCCCCGCCCCGACCTCGGAGCAAACTGCCCTAAGGTAGCGAAAAGGAAACCGCGCGGAGTGAGCTTCCAGGGGACAATCCGTCCCAGGCTAGGCTTGCGCGGTGTTGTAAACGAAAAAAAGCCCGCAGTTCATCACCACGGGCTCAATTACATCTTGACTCAAGCGAGCCAGTTCTGAAATACAGGCTCAATCTTTTGGGGTCAAACCCCACCTACGCAAAAAGGCATGCCGTTTTCAGAAGATACACTTATCCCCGAAAACGGCCCCGCTGATCACACAGCTTCAAATTGTTACTGCTGAGTATAACTCATTTTGGTGGCATGCCTTCGATTTTGAGAAGATTGTTTCGAATCATCTTCCTACCCATCTCCACCAGGCCATCAAACTCCCGCTCATGGAGATTGATGCGGTGATACTTCCTCAGGATGCGCTTCAGGTCCATGAAAGGCACGTTGAAGGCGTATGCAACACCGACAACCATCTTCGCCTTTCTGTAGCGCTCTGGTGCAACCGGGAGTCGTTCCCACGCCCTTTGCACAAGCAGGGCATCGCTGACATCCACCGGCGGCGGCCCGTCATGCCGTTCGACAGGCAGGTCATTGTCCTTATCGTCGCCCGGCACGGCTTCCATGAAGGCGCACAACGGAGAGCGTCCCTGTCGTTTCGGGTCTTGGTTCCAGCGCCCCCAGTTGAGCAGGCGGTCTTCGAGCATCTTTTCTTCAGCGTTCATTCGTTTTCCTTGCTCCAGATCTTCTTCGCTTTCACGTATTCGTCGTGAGGCAACGTCAAAAACTCATCAGGGCATCCGCTCTTATGCCTGTCGTACAGCGTGTAGACATTCATCCCCGTTCGCTCGGCCAGGTCGCAAAGCGCTACCCCATTAACTTTCACGCTTCGGCGAGTGTTTCTTGTTTGCTCCTTCTGCGTAACCCATCGACAATTCTCTTGGCAATAGTTCCCGTTTACATCGATTCGATCCAACGTAAGTCCAGGACTCCATGACGCAGCCATGTCGTCGAAAAAATTCTGAAAATCCGCCCATCGCTCACAAACCACAATGCCCCTGCCACCGTAATGACGCCAGTATTTGTTCCGCGGGTTGTGGCAACGGTCGCGCATCCCTCGCCAGATTTTGTGAAGCCTGTGTTGGCTAAGACCGTGCTTTTGGTGCGGCTTGTAATTATCGCGAGAGTGACACCCGCAAGACGGCATCTTTCCTTCACGCTCGTAGCGAAGGAGATTCTTTCCGCTTCTCACAACCTCATTGCCGCATTCACACCGACACTTCCAATATCGAGAGCCGTCAGTATGATCGAAACACAGGACAGTCAGAAATCCAATTTTTCTCCCCGTAAGGTCGACACGCCTAAAGTTACTTAATTCGTTCATGGTCTCTCTCCCACAAATTCCTGCACTCAGCATCACACCATCGACGAGCGTGCTTGATGCCTTCCATCGTAGCAGGGATCTGTTCGATCTCTTCTCCGCAAAAAAGGCATACCGACACGATCTTAGGCCTCGGGCCTTCAGGTCTGCGCTCTTCTCTTGCCGCTCGCATGATCCACTCATCGCTTCTGGCGGCTCGGTCTGCATCATCCATGCTTCACCTCGTCAATAAAAACTTTTACACCCGGCTCGGGTCCGTATGCCTTTCTGGTCCGGCTGTCGATCACCTGCGAGTCGTCCTCAAAAACGATCCCGTTCATGCCGTCAAGAATCGCCTTCTGCACGTTGTCAAGGTCCGGCTTTGAGACGTGATGCTCGACACCTTGCAGAGCCGCTGTGCGGCGTTTCTTAGACCATGACGAGGGCACAGGGAAGATGGCGAGGATGTCCACGCGCACAGCATTCGGCTTTTCGATCTTTCTCTTGCCGATCATTGCCTCCTTTGCCCTGGCCATCACGAGCGCCTCATACTTTCGCGTCGTGTCCGGCGTGTACGTGTGGCCGCTGCGAGTGAAGCGCGGGCGTCCTTTGGGGACTGGAACCCCCTCAATCGTGAAACTAATCATTTTTCCTTTCTCCTCAGTCCGTCGTAATAGCCTTGAATAAAGGCCGCTCTCTTTTTGGGATTCATTCGAGCCGTCAAGCCCTGATATTTCGCCATCGGCTCACCGCGTTGTGCGGCAGATCGTCCGAGGCGGTATTCGTCACTTTCTTTCATGACTCCTCCTTTTTAGGTCCCCCGTGAGATGATTGAGGCTGTGTTCCCCAACACGTCCATCAACCAACCCACGGAGGTTTAAACAAATGCCTGTTACTAAACTCGACCCCAAAACAGCCTTACTCGCCATGTGCGCTGCAGGTGCGGTGAAACTCGAACCGATCGACATTTCCGCAACGGGCGACACAGGCACAGAAGAAGTCCAGTCTTTGGTTTCGATCAACGTTTCACGCCTTGAGGCAGTTCTTGCTTGGCTTGATCAGGTCTGCCCCAGCGATGAAGATGTTCTCGATGAAGCTGTTTCGCGCGTTGCACGTAATGACGAATAAGACGTTTTCCTTCTTCTTCGGCGGTATCTAGCGTCTCCAGCTCAAGAGAACTGAAATCCGTTGTGATTTCGGGCGACTGGACTGCTTCCGGTTGCCCGTCTCGCTCATTTGATTTCTGGTCTGTCATGACCTCTCCTTTGTTAAAAATCGATGTCGTTCTTCCGCATGCTCGGCCACGAGAGCCGGATGAACTTGCACGTTTCTTTGAGCCGGTCGTACTCCTGCTCTCCTATCGCGGTCTTCAGCAGCGCCGGATCGGCGTTGGTGATCCAGATGGTCGGAAGCTGAGTGTCGTAGCGGGCGTACAAGACCTCTGAGAGAACTTCCTTTGTGATCGGCTTCGCGTCTTCCTTTGCGACCTCATCGACGACAAGCAGCGGACAGGTTTTGTAGGCTCTTTTCACGTCTGCGGTCGTCTTTCCCGGCTCTCGGCATCCCCAGGAGTCAGCAACCTTCTGCCCCATCTCATGCGCCGTCGTGTAGATGCCGGCACACTTGCTCAAGAGTTCCTGAAGCACCGCACACGCCAGATGGGTCTTGCCGGTCCCGCATTCGCCGATGAAAACCATCCCTATGCCGGACTGGCGAAGCGCGTCGAACTTTGTGATGTAGGACTCGGCGATCTTGAGCACCTTCGCTTTCTGGTCGTTCCCATCGGTTCTGAAGGATGCAAGCGTTCTGGATCGGTACTTGGTCGGGATGGCCGTTCGGTCCAGCGTCTGCTCATACGAGCGGCGCTTTTCAAGCTCTTCACGTTCCTTTCGTTCGCGCTCTTCGTCTTCCTGCCGCTTCTGCAACTGGATCGCTCGGCACTTCGGACATCCGCTCGCATTCTTGAGCTCTCCCTTCAGGTAGGTCAGGTGCGAGATATACCGCCCATGCTCTGGGCATACCCGCTCCTCTTCACCCTCGGCAAAGCCCAACAGGCCTACCAAGCCCTCTGCTTTTTTCATGTTCTTTCCCTCAATCCACAATGATCGTTACGCCGTCGTCAGCGAGTTTTTCGGTTCTGCCTTCACCTCGGCAGCAGGCCTGAAGTCGCTCTCGGTATTCAGCCGTCTGGGTGACGTTCTGAGGCTTGCGGTAGTTGCTACCATTCGCCCTCGTCAACCAGGAGGCTCTGAAGCCTGCCCAGGCATTGGCGCAGCAATGCTCGATGACCTGAAGCAGCGTCATGTGAGCCTTCTCCCCTTCGGATCGAAGAAGCTCAAGCGCACTTTCAGTCAAAGCCCGCTTTTTCAGGGCGCGAATTTCTCCGAATTGCTTCCAGAGGTCATCAGGAACTTCGTCCGGTTTTTCGACCTTGATCCACTTTTTCCAGGCTTCGCCTTTCTTGGCTCTGGCTTTTGGCGGCGTGCTTCCCGACGCGGCGTCCTCATGTGTTTCTATTACGTGTTCTATTTCCCTGTTCTTATTACCTGTTACAGGCCCGTTTTTGGGACTTTGCAAAACCCCGTTTTCGGTACTTTGCTGAGTACCGTTTTTGGGACTTTCTAAAGTTCCGTTTTTGGGACTTTGCTCGACGTAAGTTCCTGATTTGGGACTTTGCAAAGTTCCGTTTTCGGTACTTTCCTTTTTGAACTCCCAGTCAGCGGGATTGAACGCCGGGAACGAGTAATAGATTCGCTGTTTCCCTTTTTCGCATGCGCGGCGCTTTTTGATGAAGCCCTTTTCCTCAAGCAGCTTCGTCGCGGCAAGCACCGTCTTACGATTCAGTTCGGTAGATTCCTCAAGCGTGTCGATGCCTGGATAGCACTCAACGTCATCCTTGTTGAGCGCGTTCGCCAGTTCAATCAGCACGAACTTCGCCGAAGCATTGCCAACCTTCTGACTACGCGCCCATCTTTCTGCGGCGTAGCTCATCGCGTCCCCTTAAAGTTCACGAACCTCTTTGAGGCGCATGACGGGGAGATGCTTATAAACCTCCCTGAGAAAAACGACACGCGCCTTCGGCATCCCACGCTTGCGCCACATGGCCACTGCAGCTGTAGAAACATCCGTCATGCGGCTAACCGCGTTCGTGCCACCCAGCGCATCGATAACGCGCGATGTAGTAGCTTGCGAAAGACGCTTTGGATTCTTCCGCTGGTTGCATTCACTCATTCGTTACTTCCTTGCGTTAGCAATGGGTTAAAAATTCACAACCAATACTAACACAAGTTAGTATTTTAAGGTTAGTTCCGCTAACTTCTTATTGTGCTAACCTTTGTTAGGTAGAAAGGAGGCCATCATGGACCGCTCTAAACCTGCTGAAATTGCTGAACGCTTGCGCTCTTTGCTCAATCGAGACGCAGGGCTGACGCAGGCCGCATTGGCGCGGTTCTGTGATGTATCCTCTGCGGCTGTTGCCAAGTGGTGTTATCAGGGAGTGATTTCGCCGCAAAACCTCATGCAGGCGGCGAAATTCTTCAACGTGTCACACGTATGGCTTGCGACCGGCGAAGGCGAAAAAGAAAATCGCCAGCCGGTGCGCTCTTGCTTGCCTAAAGAAGAAAAGACCCCGCCAGGAGTAGTCATCATTCCCGTGTACAAACTTGTTCTCTCCGCCGGAGACGGACACAATCCCGACTGGGAAGAAGTCACAGAATCTGAACCAATGTGGTTCCCGGAATCATTCTTCATCGCGAAGCATGTGAGTCCATCTGTCTGCAAGGTAGCCGAGGTGATCGGCGACTCTATGGAGCCAGA
>ERZ791800.115-NODE-115-length-82893-cov-107.108453_pt1 | contig 82893 bp, 57 predicted proteins | sample MGYA00510310_ERZ791800 | MGnify/ENA primary metagenome ERZ791800 (study PRJEB30046, sample SAMN00791954) | human gut metagenome | study: EMG produced TPA metagenomics assembly of the A metagenome-wide association study of gut microbiota in type 2... | reverse complement strand
TGACATCACTACCTTTCTACCAATAGATGAATTGATTAACCACATAAATGATTGATTTTAAAATATTTAACTGTTTGAAACTAAATTATTATTCAACATCTATCTATCACCTGCAAAACATAGATCATGGGGAATCACAATCCTCATTTCTAAGTATAATTGCATAAATTTGCTGCAAAATTACTATAAATTCGTGATTTATCAAAGTATTTTTGCTAAAATTTCAATTTAAATTCTTACTTTTGCCGAAAATTAGAAAAAGTATAGATTATGACATTCAATTATGACGTACTTGTTATCGGCGGCGGACATGCCGGATGTGAGGCTGCTGCAGCCTCTGCCAACATGGGGGCTAAGACCTGCCTGATAACAATGGACATGAACAAGATTGGACAGATGAGTTGCAACCCTGCCATCGGTGGTATTGCAAAAGGACAGATTGTAAGGGAGATTGATGCCTTAGGTGGACAAATGGGAATCGTAACCGACAAGACCGCCATCCAGTTCCGTATGTTAAATATAGGTAAAGGACCTGCCGTATGGAGTCCCCGTGCTCAATGCGACCGAGGAAAGTTCATCTGGGAATGGAGAAGCATCCTCGACCGCACCGACAATCTTGAAATTTGGCAAGATCAGGCTGACGAACTCTTAGTCGAAAACGGAGAAGCAATAGGTGTACGTACCATCTGGGGTGCTGAGTTCCATGCCAAGAGCATCATCATTACTGCAGGCACTTTCCTGAACGGCCTGATGCATGTAGGAAGAAAAATGGTAGAAGGTGGCAGATGTGCAGAACCTGCAGTACACCATTTTACGGAAAGCATCACCCGATGGGGAATCACAGCCGCAAGAATGAAAACAGGAACTCCTGTTCGTATCGACAAGAGAAGCGTTCACTTCGAGGATATGGAAGAACAACCTGGTGATAATGATTTCCACCAGTTTTCGTATATGGGCGAGCATCGGGTACTCAAACAGCTTCCGTGCTGGACCTGCTACACCAACAAGAACGTGCATGAAATCCTGAAAAGCGGACTTTCTGATTCTCCTTTATATAATGGTCAGATTCAAAGTACTGGTCCAAGATACTGTCCGAGCATTGAAACAAAGCTCGTCACTTTCCCAGACAAGGAACAGCATCCGCTATTTTTGGAACCAGAGGGTGAAGATACCAATGAAATGTACCTGAACGGTTTTTCATCCAGTATGCCAATGGACATACAGTTAAAAGCCCTTCATGAAATTCCAGCTTTAAGAGATGCCAAGATTTACAGACCGGGTTATGCTATTGAGTACGATTACTTCGACCCAACACAACTCAAGCATTCGTTGGAATCAAAAATCATAAAAGGTCTTTTCTTCGCAGGCCAGGTAAATGGAACGACAGGATACGAAGAAGCCGGCGGTCAAGGTACTGTTGCTGGAATCAATGCTGCGCTCCATTGTGTGGGAGACAAGACATTTGAAATGCAAAGAGACGAAAGTTATATCGGCGTTCTTATCGATGACCTCACAACAAAAGGCGTGGATGAGCCATACAGAATGTTCACCTCCAGAGCTGAATACAGAATTCTCCTCCGACAGGATGATGCAGACGCCCGACTGACAGAGAGAGCTTACGAACTGGGAATTGCAAAACGAGACCGTTATGACTGGTGGCAAGAGAAGAAAGAGAATATCGAAAGAATCATCAACTTCTGTGAGAGCTACCCAATCAAAAAGGATAAGATCAATCCAAAACTGGAAGCACTGGGCACCACTCCACTTCGCGCAGGATGCAAACTGATCGATCTCGTGGCACGTCCACATCTCAATCTTCAAAACCTTTCAGAAATTATTCCTGAATTAAAAGAAGTAATGGAATCTCCAGCCAACCGACAGAAAGAAATTTCGGAGGCTGCAGAAATCAAAATGAAGTACAAGGGCTACATCGAAAGAGAACGTCTCATTGCAGACAAAATGCACCGACTGGAGAATATCAAAATCAAAGGCCGATTCAACTATGCAGAGCTTAACGAAATATCCACAGAGGGCCGACAGAAATTGGAGCATATCAATCCTGAAACTCTTGCTCAGGCAAGTAGAATTCCAGGTGTGTCTCCAAGCGACATCAACGTCCTGCTCATTTTACTCGGAAGATAGTTTCACGCAACTCTACGCTCTCTATCTTTTTAAAATGTTTCACGTGGAACACAAACAAAGTAAAGCTTTTGATTTTCAGTCAATTAAGATTGCTTTCATCAAGTGTTTTATGGTTAAAGAAAAACTTTAATCTCACGTGAAACACTACTTAAAGATACACCGAAAAAGAGACATAAAACGCTATGGCTTTTCGATAATATCTCAAGTTCGCCTTCAAGCAAAGAGAGCAAAAGAGCATTAAAAATAATGATATGATCCGAAAGAAAAAGCATTAAAATAAGTACGTAAAAAAAAACATATAATCAAAAGAATAAAACATATAATTAAGAAGTACAGAACTATGAACAATCAGCTATTATTAGACAATCTGCGTTGCATACCAGATTGGCCAATTAAGGGTGTTAATTTCCGTGATGTTACTACCCTTTTCAAGAACCCTGCTTCGCTAAAAGAAATTAGCGATGAGATGTATGAATTGTATAAAGATAAAGGTATAACCAAGATTGTTGGCATAGAATCACGTGGATTCGTTATGTCTTCCGCATTAGCTATCAGACTTGGCGCAGGTGTTGTTCTTTGCCGCAAACCTGGAAAACTCCCTTGCAAAACCGTACAGGAAAGCTATGCTAAAGAATATGGTATGGACACCATCGAAATCCATGAAGATGCGATCAATGAAAACGATGTTGTCCTACTCCATGACGACTTACTTGCCACTGGCGGAACCATGAAAGCTGCATGCGATCTGGTTAAGAAATTCCATCCTAAAAAGGTTTACGCAAACTTCATTATCGAGTTGGTAAACGAGAATTTCATCGGCCGCAAGATCTTTGATGAAGACGTTGAAGTTTCAACTCTTCTTCAATTATAGTCTCCTTATGCCAAGCCTATATAAAGAAGCGAAGAATGCTTTTTTAATGTTTCAGTACGCATAAATACTGTTTTGAAACACAAAAAAACGCCCTTTATCATAGTTTCATTATATAGGTTTGGCATCATATTTAATAGTATGTTTTATAGAACACTTCACTGTACGTTTGACGCGCTCATTCGTTTCACGTGAAACAGGACTCAATTAAACTCCTATAAATAAAGGTATTGGAATATGACCAAGCAGGAAAATGAGGAAAGACTCACAAGACTTAAGAATATTGTATTGAGCATGCCGGAGAAGCCTGGCAGCTATCAATATTATGATGAAAACCATACGATTATATACGTAGGAAAGGCCAAGAATCTGAAAAGACGCGTATCTTCATACTTCCACAAAGAAGTAGATAGATACAAAACAAAAGTACTCGTTTCTAAGATTTTCGACATTTCATATACGGTTGTCAATACGGAAGAAGATGCACTTTTGCTTGAAAATAGCCTTATAAAAAAGTATAATCCCAGATATAATGTTTTGCTGAAAGACGGCAAAACATATCCTTCTATATGTGTGACAAACGAGTATTTTCCTCGCATTTTCAAGACTCGCCATATCAATAAAAAGGTGGGGACTTTCTTTGGGCCATACCCCCATATTGGCAGCATGTACGCCGTTCTTGAGGTCATCAAGAAGCTTTACAAGCCAAGAACTTGCCGCTTTCCTATTACTAAAGAAGGCGTAGCTGTCGGTAAATATAAGCCATGTCTGGAGTACCATATTCACAATTGCGGTGCGCCATGTATCAACAAACAAAGCTACGAAGAATACCAGGAGAATATGCGCCAAGCTCGCGAAATTCTTAAAGGAAATACAAGAGAAGTAAGCAAATATCTATATGATATGATGATGAAAAACGCAGAACTTCTGAAGTTTGAAATAGCTGAAGAATACAAGAAAAAGTATCAACTCTTGGATGAATTTGAGGCCAAAAGCGAGGTCGTGAGCCACACAATTACAGACGTAGATGTCTTCACCATCGTGAATGATGACTCCAACAAGAATGCCTTTATCAACTATATTCATGTAAAGAATGGAACTATCAACCAGAGCTTTACCTATGAATATAAACGCAAACTGGAAGAAAGCGACGAGGAACTCTTGATTACAGCTATTCCAGAAATCAGGGAGCGTTTTCATTCCACCGCAAAAGAGATTATCGTTCCTTTCGAGATGGAATGGAAGCTAAAAGATGCTTCATTTTTCGTACCACAGAGAGGCGACAAGAAGCACCTTCTGGAACTCTCTGAGATGAACTGCAAGCAGTATAAGTTCGACCGTCTAAAGCAGGCAGAAAAGCTTAATCCTGAACAGAAACAAACCCGTTTGATGAAGGAGTTACAGGCGAAATTAAAGCTTCCGAAGTTGCCATATCAGATAGAATGCTTTGATAACTCCAACATTTCCGGTACAGACGCGGTGGCTGGCTGCATCGTATATAAAGGTATGAAACCTTCCAGAAAAGACTACAGGAAATACAATATAAAAACGGTTGTAGGACCCGACGATTATGCCTCCATGCAAGAGGTCGTGAGACGTCGATATAGCCGTATGATGGACGAAGGAACACCCTTACCCGACCTCATTATTACGGATGGAGGTAAAGGTCAGATGGACGTAGTTCATGCAGTTATAGCAGACGAATTACACTTGGACATCCCTATTGCAGGTCTTGCCAAAGACGACCGCCACCGCACCAATGAATTGCTCTACGGTTTCCCGCCCAAAACCATAGCTCTTCCACCTGAAAGTGAGCTTTTCAAGGTTTTGACTCAGATACAGGACGAAGTACATCGATATGCCATTTCCTTCCATAGAGATAAGCGTTCTAAGCACGCTTTACACTCAGAATTGGACGACATCAAAGGCATTGGTCCAAAGGCTAAAGAAGCGCTTCTGAGCAAGTTTAAAAGCGTAAAAAAGGTCAAGGAAGCAAGTATAGAAACCCTGACAGAAGTACTCGGACCACATAAAGCGGAAATACTTGTGAAATATTTCACAGAAAAAGACAAGAATATCAAATAAATATCGTATATTTGCATCTGAAATCATTATAGAAACAGAAAGAATTGATCTATAAATATAAAAGAATAAGATAACATGAGAATCGTGATACAACGTGTCGCACATGCCTCTGTTACCATTGAAGGCGAAGTAAAATCTGCTATCAAGCAAGGCTATCTCGTCCTCTTGGGTATAGAAGAAAGCGACACTTCAGAGGACATTGATTGGTTAGTAAGAAAGGTGATAGGACTGCGTGTTTTTGATGACGAAAACCATGTCATGAATCGTTCTATCATGGACATAGATGGGGAAATTCTGGTTATCAGCCAATTTACCCTCTTCGCCAGCTATAAGAAGGGGAATCGGCCAAGTTGGCTGAGAGCTGCCAAACACGAAATCAGCATTCCACTCTATGAGGAGTTCTGCAAAAAGCTCTCTGAAGCACTTGGAAAGCCTGTAGGAACAGGCGAATTCGGAGCTGATATGAAGGTTGAATTATTGAATGATGGTCCTGTTACCATCATGATGGACACTCATAATAAGGAATAAAATGACAATAAAAGAAGCACAGGAAGCCGTAGATAAATGGATCAAAGAGTATGGCGTTCGCTATTTCAGTGAGCTAACCAATATGGCTTGTCTCACAGAAGAAGTAGGAGAACTGGCTCGCGTCATCGCCCGAACATACGGCGACCAAAGTTTCAAAAAGGACGAAAAACCTAACCTCGGAGAGGAAATGGCAGACGTTCTCTGGGTTCTCATTTGTCTGGCTAACCAAACGGGAATCGACCTTACTGAAGAACTCAAAAAGAGCTTCGATAAGAAGACCCAAAGGGATTCTGAAAGGCATAAGAACAACCCGAAATTAAAGGGATATAATACCCGAAATTGAAGGAAATAAAACACCTGAAATAGAAGGAATCATATAGATAAACTTAACTTTAATAATTAAAAAAGTAACATTAAGTATGAGCAGTATTAAAGAACAGGTTCTTGCACAGCAACAAGGACAATACAGTGAAGCAGACGACAAGTATTTGTCAGTTCTCAAACAGTATAATTGCAACCTTAACGATGAGGAAATTGCAGCAGAAGTAAAGAAACTCCTTGACGAGAAAGTAGCAGAAAACGAGACCATGGAGGTGAAGAAATTCCTCTTTGGAAGCGTTGAATTAACATCTCTCCATACAGAAGATACAGAGGAAAGTATCTTGAAGATGATAGAGAAAGTTAACAAATTCTCCAAGGATTATCCTGAACTTCCTCATGTAGCAACAGTATGCACCTACCCTAACTTCGCTGGTCTCATTAGCCAAAGTCTGGAAGTTGATGGCGTAGAAATCGCTGTCGTAAGCGGCAATTTCCCTTCTTCTCAGACTTTCATCGAGGTAAAGGTAGCTGAAACTGCATTGGCTATTAAAGATGGCGCCACAGAGGTTGACATCGTAATGCCTGTTGGCAAGTTCTTCAGTGAGGATTACGAAGGCCTTTGCTCTGACATCCAGGAACTGAAGGAAACATGCGGCGAGCACAAGATGAAATGTATCTTGGAAACTGGTTGCCTGAAGAACTGCAGCAATATCATGAAGGCTTCTATTCTTGCTATGTACTCAGGTTCTGACTACATCAAGACATCTACTGGCAAGGAGAAAGTTTCTGCTACTCCAGAGGCTGCTTACGTGATGTGCCAGGCCATCAAGGCATATTATGAGAAGACTGGTATCCAGATTGGTTTCAAGCCAGCTGGCGGCATCAACACCGTTCACGATGCAATCGTTTACTACACAATTGTAAAAGAAGTTCTTGGTGAAAAGTGGTTAACCAACCAATGGTTCCGCTTGGGAACATCTCGACTTACCAACCTCCTCTTGAGCGAAATCCTTGGCAAGGAAATCAAGTATTTCTAAAAAGGGGAAACTGATTCGTAGATAAAACAAGGTCTTTCAACGGCAAATATAGCCAGTTGAAAGACCTTTATTTTTAGAGACTTATAGACGTACGACTACTCACTCTATAGACGTACGACTATAACCCCTATAAACGTACGACTATAGACTCTAATGACGTACGACTATAAACTTAATAAACGTACGAGCTTAAACCTTACGTTCAATAACGAAATCAAGATAAGCTTTCAAAGCGTTATAGATGTCCTTATCATCCACATAAGTGTCCAAGAAATTCATGGCTTCAGCATGAAAATCCCACATACGCTTATCTGCGTATTCTATACCGCCATTGGCTTTCGTAAATTCCACCAAACGAGCAATTTCATCAGGGGTTACATCATGAGATTTCACCTTACGTGCCAGCTTCATCATCTCCTCGTCACCAGTAGATTTCAGCGCATAGATAACCGGCAAAGTCAACTTACCTTCAGCCATATCATTACCAGTAGGCTTACCTATCTCCTGAGAATCGTAGTAATCAAAAATATCATCACGAATCTGGAAGATAATACCTAAATTCTGGCCAAATCGCTTGGCTTCCTCTATAGCAATCTGTGAAGCATTAGCCGACAAAGCACCAATACCGGCACAAGCCTCAAAAAGAGCTGCCGTTTTCTGCTTAATTACCTGATAATAAATGTCTTCCGATATTTCCTGATTACTGATACTGTTCAATTGGAGAATCTCACCATTGGACAAAACACGTCCTAATTCAGCAAGATATCTCACTATTTCTTCAGAATGAGAATAGGAAACATGGAGCAAGGCAGTAGAGAGAATGAAGTCACCTACCAGTACTGCAACCTTATTATTATAAGTAGCATTGACACTTGCCTGACCACGGCGCTCCCCACTTTCATCTACAACATCATCATGAACTAAAGAAGCCGTATGAAGCAGTTCCAAACCGACTGCTGAATGCTGAGTAACCTCAGTAACCTTGCCGAAATTCTTCGCCATCAGCAGGATAAGCATAGGGCGCATACGCTTACCCGCACGCTGTCGAATATGGTCGAGAGCCTGCGAAAGAAGTCCGTCGCTATGCATCAAAGACTTATTAAACAAATCAATAAAATCTGTCAACTCTGCCTCAATAGGCTGTCTGATAAGTGATAAATAATCCATTATGTGATAGTAAAACTACTTAATTTCTGAAATTTGATACAAAATTAATCAATTATTCGTGAAATGTGGCAATTTTTTAGTAATTTTACACCATAAATATGAATATTATGGATAAATTATTCCTTTTAGACGCGTATGCGCTCATTTATCGCTCGTATTACGCCTTTATCAAAGCTCCAAGAATCAATTCCAAGGGGCTCAACACTTCGTGTATCATGGGGTTCTGCAATACCCTCAACGAGATACTTACCAAGGAGAAACCAACTCATATCGCAGTGGCTTTCGACCATGGCAAGACCTTCCGCCATGAGGCTTTTCCTGCCTATAAAGCCCAGCGAGAAGAGACACCGGAAGACATCAAACTCTCTGTACCAATCATCAAAAACATACTCGAGGCCTACAACATTCCTATCCTCCAAGTAGATGGTTTTGAGGCTGATGATATCATTGGTACTGTGGCGATTCAAGCTGGAGAGAAAGGTATAGAGACCTACATGCTCACACCGGATAAAGATTATGGTCAGCTGGTAAGGGAGAATGTATATATGTTCCGTCCTCGACATGGGGGCGGATATGAAACCTTGGGTGAAAAGGAAATTGAGGAAAAATACGGAATCGCTTCCCCACTCCAGGTTATTGACCTTTTGGCTCTCATGGGTGACTCGGCAGATAACTTCCCTGGATGTCCTGGCGTCGGAGAGAAAATGGCTGCCAAACTGATCAATGAATTTGGAAACGTAGAGAACTTGATTGAAAATTCTTCTAAGGTGAAAGGCAAACTTCGCGAAAAGGTTGAAGGTGCTATCGAGGATATCAAAATCTCAAAGTTCCTGGCTACTATCCGGACTGATGTTCCTGTGGAAATTAAAATGGATGATTTGAAGTTGGTTGAACCTGATAAAGAAAAGTTGGACGAAATCTTCTCTGAACTCGAGTTCAAAAGCTTTGCAAACAGGATTCTTAAAAAACCTCAACAAAAGAAAATAAAGCCTACAGGAGAGCTCGATTTATTTGGCGCACAGCAAGACGATGGGAAGGAAGTTCAAAAAAACGCGAGTTTTGAGACCCTTAAAAACACTCCTCATAAGTATCAACTAATTGAAAATGAGGAGGATGCAAAGAAACTTTGTGATTATTTGATGACATTCGATATTCTCAGTTTAGATACAGAGACCACTTCTACTACTGCAATTGATGCAGAATTGGTAGGTTTGAGCTTTGCCGTCAAAGAAAAAGAGGCTTACTATGTCGCCATTTCTGCAAATCGTGAAGAAGCTTTAAAATTCGTAAACATCTTTAAACCGCTCTATGAAAACCCTCAAATTCTGAAAGTCGGCCAAAATATCAAATACGACTACGAGGTTTTGATGAATTACGGAGTGGAGATAAAAGGCAAGATGTTTGATACGATGATTGCTCACTATCTCATCCAACCAGAGTTATACCACAACATGGATTATCTGGCTGAAGTCTTGCTCAATTACCAGACCATCCATATTGAGGAGTTGATTGGTCCGAAAGGCAGAAACCAGAAATCGATGCGAGATCTTGCTCCATCCGATGTTTATGAATATGCAGCAGAAGATGCAGACATCACATTGCGATTGAAAAATGTACTTGAGCCAAAACTCAAGGAGATTCATTGTGAGGATCTGTTTTGGAATGTCGAAATGCCACTTGTTCCCGTTTTAGCCCACATGGAGATGAACGGAGTATGCATCGATACTGATACGCTGAAAGAAACGTCTAATAATTTGACCAACAGATTGACAGACATAGAGCATCACATCTACGAACTGGCAGGTGAATCGTTCAACATAGCCTCTCCACGTCAGGTAGGTGAAATCCTCTTCGGAAAAATGAAGATTGTGGAGAAACCGAAAAAGACAAAGACGGGACAATATGTGACGAGTGAAGAAGTACTGCAACAGTTGAGAAGCAAGAGTCCGATCATCGATGAGATTCTGAACTACAGGGGTTTAAAGAAACTTCTGAGCACATACGTGGATGCTCTTCCTAAGCTCATCAACCCACGTACCGGACATATACATGCCTCATTCAATCAGGCCATTACTGCCACAGGTCGCCTTTCATCAAGTGATCCAAACTTACAGAATATTCCTGTACGTGATGATGATGGAAAAGAAATACGCCGCTGCTTTATTCCAGAGCCAGGCTGTCTGTTTTTTTCAGCAGACTACTCCCAGATAGAGTTGCGCATCATGGCACACTTGAGCGAAGACAAGAATATGGTAGAAGCCTTCCGTGAAGGTTCCGATATCCATGCCGCAACAGCTGCCAAAATATGGCATGAAGAAATATCGCAAGTTACTGATACTCAGCGCAAAAAGGCAAAGACTGCCAACTTTGGTATCATCTATGGTATCACTACATTCGGTCTGGCGCAGCGCATGAATATAGAAAATAAAGAAGCCAAGCAAATCATTGAGGATTATTTCCGCACCTTCCCTGGCGTAAAGGCCTATATGGAGAAATCAAAGGAAATTGCCCGCGAGAAAGGCTATGCTGAGACTATTTTCCACCGCCGCCGCTACTTACCAGACATCAATAGCCGCAATGGTACAGTACGCGGTTTTGCCGAGCGCAATGCCATCAATGCCCCTATCCAAGGTTCTGAGGCCGACATCATCAAGGTTGCGATGGTTCGCATCTTCAACCGATTCAAAGCTGAAGGCATCAAGAGCAAAATGATCATCCAGGTACACGATGAACTCAATTTCTCCGTCTATCCGGAAGAGAAAGAAAAAGTAGAGCAAATCGTGGTAGAGGAAATGCAGAATGCTTATCATCTGAGCGTACCATTAGTAGCCGATGCAGGCTGGGGAAAGAACTGGCTGGAAGCACATTAATGCCAACTCAGAATGACACTAAAACAAGGGAACTTACATTATAAGTTCTAAACATGAATGAAAAAAGAACTTTTGGTAAAAGAAACCTATAAAAAACAGAGGAACTTTGGAATAAGATAACTCCAAAGTTCCTTTTTATATTTCAGAAATTTGTGTAAGCAGGCGTCCTTGCCAACAAGCAAATTTCAGAACCAGCAAACAATAATAGTTTCAAATCATCAGCACTGCGGATTTACAATTTTCTGATTACGGTTTCCAACTGCTCACCCAATCCGATAGTATAACCCTGTGAGAAATAAACCACACGATTGAATGTATCAGAAATCATAAATATCGGAAGGAGGTTGGCATTCGTAAGTTTCATATTCTCAACGATTTGCTTCCGAATAGAACCCTCCTTGTCTATACCGAATATCAGATTCTTAGGCAGACCCTGGAACTCGGCAATGCGGAACTTTTTAGCTGAAGCCTCATCCTCAAAGAGGAGGACCATAGGACGATTCCACTTTTCGAATACTTGCGCAACCTTAGCGATATCCTTCAAGGCATGATTAGTAGGCTCTTGGCCTACACCCAACAAACCAGTAATGAAATAACCACGACCCGTCTGGCTCAAAAGACTGACTTCCTTACCATCCAAGATGAATTTAGACTCCGAATCAAAATTTCCCTTAACCGTAATCTCGGTATCAGAAGTACGTAAATACATCTTAACTACGTTGGTTTCAGCTTGTTTCACATGAAACAATTGCATTTCTGACAACACCCCGCCATTGGCAAGACGAGTACCCGTTACAAGAGCATAATCCCCCTCATCCAATTCCACTCCATTCTTGAATGTATTACTCCAGGTACATCCCTCTTCAGGATATTCCAGCAGCGAAGTAGAGCCGTCAGGATTGATGCGAGTAAGAGAGAAATGACTATAATACTTAGGATCATCCACCACTCCATTAGGCTGATAATCAAGCTTTAACAAGCCCTTAGGAGAAGACTGTACCTTTGTCTTTTCCATATCAGATGCAGCAGAAGATGCTTTCGCGTCAAAATCGACATCTATCCAGACGTCATTCTGCAAACCCTCCTTCACTCCACCTTGTTTATATTGCAATTTCTTGGTCACAGCATCCACTCTCGCCTCAATTCCAAGACTTCTTGCCACATCCACAAAGAAAATCTTCCGAGAGCGCTCATCCGTAAGACGTGAAGTCCAAACACCCATAGGAGTCTGGGCGATTTGCAATGCCTTCTTGTCAGGGTTCAGACGGATATTCTCCTTCACCCATTCCACCAGACGAGCTGGATCTTGTCTGAAAACTTGAGCCAAAGATTGCTTTGCTTTAGCTGCATTATTTGCTTTTACAGACTTGGAATACACATCACGATCATCAGCAACAGAGGTCTTCATCTTTTCAAATTGCTCCTCAAAGAACTGTTTGAAAGGATGAATAATCATCTCGTCCTCCACACGAGGAGACAACTGGTTGCTATGGGCATTGAAATGATCCTCCAGAATATCCATCTGCATATCCCTTAAATCCTTGGCACTCAGCGTGCTGAGCAAATCTATAGCCCGACTCAGATTGTCCTGATGAAGCATCAGAAACTTGAGAATAACTTCGTGATTACCCCAAGAACCAACAAGGAAATCCACTAATTTCTGAGCTTTATCAGAGAACTTTTGAGCATTTTGATAGTCCACTTTTTCTCCCTTTACCATCCAAGTAGGAACCCCGTTTCTCGTCAAATACTTCTCCTCAAGCAATCCATTTTTCTGCAATGCCTCCAGAGCCGTCTCCTTATTATAGAAAGTAGCCAGATAAGCATGGCGGATAGAATCCTCATAAGCGAATCGCTCCAGGTTCTTCGCTCTCGCCTCTGCCGAAACCTCAGGAATATTTGCTTTCTCTGGCGGAGGTACGATATCAAAAGAATCACGGAAACTAACGGAAGAAAAATCAAGAGAACGGTTCATATCCGAAGCAGAAACCTTCCGGTCAAGACGGATGGTCATTTTTCTCGCCTTCTCACCTTCCTCACCAGGCTGATTTGCCTTACCGAAAGAAGCCTTTACAAAGCCATACTTACCATCCTTCGAAGCCCAAACCATCATATCGCCCTTACCTGCCGAAAGAAAGGTCTTGCCATCCTGAGCCGTATATTTCGTCACGACAGAACAAAACTCTGCATAATTATAGATTTTAAAATCCACTCTTGCACCCTCTACAGGCTTACCTTCAGCATCAACTACAGAGAAGTCGATACGGGCAGAGGAGCCATAATTGTCTATCAGATTGATTTCTGTATAGTTGGACGTGCGGAGCATTACCTCTTCCGGTCCGTTATAGTCGCCAAACGCCTTCGTATGCATCAGCATGGCTCTCGATGCGGGAGCATTAAACCATGCCAGATTAAGCACAGCCTCAGGTTCACAAGCGCCTAAGAAGTACCATTTACCATCAGCCCATGCTTCTACCCAGGCATGATTGTCGTCAGTATGCGCCCAGCGAGGCGTATAAACCTGTCTGGCAGGAATGCCTATCGCTCTCAAAGCTGCCACGGTAAAAGTACTCTCCTCGCCGCATCTTCCGTATGCAGAACGGATCGTGGCAAGAGGAGCAGAAGTACGACCGTCGGAAGGCTGATAGGTTACCCGCTCATGGCACCAATGGTTGACTTCCAGAATAGCATCTTTCATGCCCATCCCCTTCACACGCTCTTTCAGTTCCTTAAAGAATATCATTCGGGAATCATCCAGATTTTCATTGTTCACACGGATAGGAAGCACAAAGTGACGGAACAACAACTCCGGTATGTCCTTACCCCAAGCCATTTCCTTCCTTGCCCCAAAGCTCGTACGTACATTTTCCAGGAAGAAACTTGTAGGATAGTCTGTCACGTCAGCCACTGGCATATAGGCATAGAGGAATTGCAGGGCCTCCTGCTCCTCAGTCGTCAGTTTCTGCTTAGTGACCTCCATCGTCTCCTTAGCCCCCTTTTTCTTCAGGACTGTACCATAGACGTTCATCCCCTTCACCTGATAGAACTGCCTGCCCACGAGTTTCATCTTACTCTCGAAAGCATTTTCCACCTTAGAGCGATAAGCCCCGTCTGAGATAAAATGGGGTTTGTCATGTGCATCCACCGACAAACTGTTGGCCATCACCGCCTGCCAAGAAACCAAGAAGAGGATGGCTAAAGATACTATACTTTTTCTCATATTTATTAAGATTATTTTTTCCAACCGCAAAGATAAGCAATAAAAATGAAGTTCACAAGTTTGTAGTCCTCAAACTTATAAACCTTTAGCATTCTTTTATATCAGTCACTATCCTACCGATAACCCGATTTTTCATGCCCATCTTGAGGAACAGCTACTATCCGTCATATCATTTTAGGGAAAATGTGATAAAAACACCATAAATGCCTTGGAATTTTATGAAAAAGTAGTAACTTTGCTACGATTATCCCATCCAACATGAAGGATATATAGCCAAAAACTCAATATGGATCAATAAATAGAAAAAGAAGATATGAACAGAGAAGAATTTAAATTTGAGATATGTGCCAATAGTGTAGAAAGCTGTCTGGCAGCACAAGAGGGAGGAGCCGACCGGGTAGAACTGTGCGCAGGAATACCCGAGGGAGGCACTACCCCATCGTATGGCGAGATAAAACTGGCACGCAAATTACTCACAAAGACTAAACTCCACGTCATCATCCGACCTCGTGGTGGGGATTTTCTCTATACCCCATTGGAACTGGAACGCATGGAAGAAGATATCCGCATCTGTCGCGAATTGGGAGTGGATGGAGTCGTTTTCGGATGCCTCACAGAAGAGGGAGAAATTGATAGGGAAGTCAACCGCAGGTTAGTGGAGCAGGCACGCCCAATGTCAGTAACCTTCCACCGTGCTTTCGACCGTACTGCAGATCCCATGAAAGCCCTTGAAGATATTATTTCTTTGGGATGCAACCGAATCCTGACTTCCGGTCAGCAACCGAAGGCAATAGATGGTATCAGCCTGCTTGCCCAGCTGGAAAAGAAACTGAAAGAATATCCCCTGCCTCCTATCCAGCTCCTGGCAGGTAGTGGCGTCAACGAGGAAAACATCCGACAGATATTCGATGCTACAGGCATTCACGAATACCATTTTTCTGCAAGAGTAAATGTAGTGAGCAAGATGAAACATTATAACCACGAGGTTTATATGGGAGCCAAAGGAGCTAATGAATCCAATTCGCTCGTCACATCTGCAGAGAAAGTGAGAAATACCATCAAACAACTCGTTTAAAGAGTAAAAAGTATAATAGCCTCCACAAAGCGTGAAGGCTATTATACTTTTTTATAGCATCTGTTTTCAATTGACACTATTTCTTATAGCTTCAATTTCCTATTTATTCAGTTTCCAAGTTACACCATCCTTGGTGTCCTTAACTTCAAATCCGGCATCAGCAAGAGCATCACGAATCTGGTCGCTGGTAGCCCAATCCTTAGCTGCTTTAGCCTTAGCACGAAGGTCGAGTACCATATCCACCACCTTGCCGTAAGCCTCCTCACGTGCATCATTGTTGGCACCCTTCTCACTCTTCAAACCGAGAAGATCGAAGGTGAAGAGCTGCATCGTTTCGGTGAGTTCCTTCAAGTCATCGGCAGAAATATTCGCCTTATGATCAAGAGCTGTATTGATAATATGGCAAGCCTCGAAAAGGAAACTGATGACAAGCTGTGTCTGGAAGTCATCGTTCATCGCATCATAGCAACGCTGGCGCAGCTCTGCTACGAACTTCTTCACCTGCTCGTCGCTCTGCTTAGCCACTGGCACACGCTCCAGGTCGTTCAAACCATTCATCAAGCGCTCCAATCCCTTCTGACTGGCCTTCAAGGCATCATTAGAGAAATCTACTGTGCTGCGATAGTGAGCCGAGAGGATGAAGAAACGGATGGTCATTGGCGAATAAGCCTGCTCCAGACTGTCATGATTGCCTGTGAAGAACTGCTCCAGAGTGATGAAGTTGCCCAAGCTCTTACCCATCTTCTGACCGTTGATGGTAATCATGTTATTATGCATCCAGTAGTGAACCATCTGATCGCCCTGAGAAGCCACAGCCTGAGCAATCTCGCACTCATGATGAGGGAAAATCAAGTCCATACCGCCTCCGTGAATATCGAAGTGGTTGCCTAAGTACTTTCTGCCCATCGCAGTACACTCGCAATGCCAGCCAGGGAAACCATCGCTCCAAGGACTTGGCCAGCGCATGATGTGCTCTGGTGAAGCCTTCTTCCAGAGAGCGAAATCAGCCTGATTTTTCTTCTCGCCGATACCAGCAAGTTCACGGCTTTCATTGATGATGTTCTCCAGGTTACGGCCAGAAAGAATACCATACTTATGATCCTTGTTGTATTTCTCGATATCAAAATAGATAGAACCATTGCTCTCGTAAGCATAACCATTGTCGAGGATTTCCTGCACTAACTTCTCCTGTTCAATGATATGACCGGTAGCATGAGGCTCGATACTTGGAGGGAGCACATTGAGTGCCTCCATGGCATCGTGATAGCGGTTGGTGTAGTACTGCGCAATCTCCATTGGCTCCAACTGTTCCAGGCGAGCCTTCTTCTCTATCTTGTCATCGCCCTCATCAGCATCGTGCTCCAAGTGGCCTACGTCAGTGATGTTTCTAACGTAGCGAACCTTATAGCCCAGGTGCTTGAGATAGCGGAAGAGTATATCGAATGTGATGGCTGGTCGTGCATGACCGAGATGCGGATCGCCATATACGGTAGGGCCACAAACATACATGCCCACATTAGGAGCGTGGAGCGGAGTAAATCTCTCTTTCGTACGAGTGAGAGTGTTGTAGATCAATAATTTCTGTTCCATCTTATTATGAACCTTTCTTTTTATTATTTATATTTGTTTGCAAAGTTAACTCATTTTTCTGAGATTTCAGTCAATTCAGCCACAAAATGTTATAAAATAGTCTGAAAATACCATTTTTATCTTAGAAAAATCATCCACAGAGTCTGTTCTCGCAACCCACTATACCATTCATCCGCAAATCTTCAATCCCTATTCACTACTAACAAAAAATGCATAAAGCAAGTTATTCCTGCATATTCATGCACAAAAGATAAGTAAAATACCTTTTATTTGCATAAATTCGTCAAAAGATTGCCATATATTAAAAATAATGTGTAACTTTGCAGCCACAAAAAGTTATGAAATGTAAGGGCAGCAACAAATTGCCCGATAATATTACATGATAATAAATAAAGTACGGAAATGGCATATATTAGACTTTCAGCTGCCGAAGCCGCAGCTATGATCAAGGATCAGGACACGATAGCACTAAGTGGTTTCACACCTAACGGCGTGCCTAAGGCTACCTTCCGCGAACTCTCCAAAAGAGCCGTAGCAGAACATGAAGCAGGCAGACCATTCCAGGTGGGCATCCTGACAGGAGCTTCTACCTCGCAAAGTATCGAGGGTGACATGGCTGCAGCCCATGCCATCAAGTTCCGTGCGCCATTTTCTACCAACAAGGATTTCCGCACCCATACCAATCTGGGCGAAATCGACTACGAGGATATGCACCTCGGTCACATGGCTGAGCGTCTGCGCCGTGGCTTCTATGGCGAGATAGACCTTGCCATCATCGAGGTGAGCGATCTGGAAGAAGGCGAAACCACCTGCAAGGCATTCCTTACCTCTGCCGGCGGTATCGTACCTACCATCGTACGCCTTGCCAAGAAGGTGCTCATCGAGAAGAATACCTTCCACAGTCCAGCATCCCGCTATCTCCATGATGTCTATGAAATAGCAGAATGCCCGTTCCGTACACCTATCCCTATCATGAACGTAGGCGACCGTATCGGTAAAGAGTATGTAGAGATAGATGCCCATAAGATTGTCGGTGTAATAGAATGCAATATCCCGGAAGAGGCTCGTGCCTTCAAGCCGCTCGACCCTATCACAGAACAGATGGGTCATAATGTGGCCGACTTTCTGGTCAGCGACCTGAAGAAGGGACATATTCCTCCACAGTTCCTGCCACTCCAGAGCGGTGTAGGCGTTACTTCCAATGCCGTACTCGAGGCATTGGGTCAGAATCCTAACGTACCGGTATTCAGCGTTTATACCGAGGTTGTACAGGATGCTGTCGTAAAATACATGCGTGAAGGTAGAATCAAGGATGCTTCCTGCTCATCCCTCACCGTCACCAATGATACTTTGAAGGAAGTATATGATGACATCGACTATTTCAAGCAGCATCTCACCATCCGTCAGAGTGAGATTTCCAATTCTCCTGAGGTCATCCGCCGACTGGGTGTCATCGCCATGAATACCGCCATTGAGTGCGACATCTATGGCAACGAGAACTCCAGCCATATCTGCGGCAGCAAGTTGATGAATGGCATCGGCGGTTCTTGCGACTACGAGCGTAATGGTTACATTTCTATCTTCACCACTCAGAGTACCACCAAGAACGGTTGTATTTCAGCCATCGTTCCGATGTGTAGCCACGTGGATAGTACGGAGCATGATGTGGATGTCATTGTTACCGAGCAGGGCGTTGCCGATCTTCGTGGCAAGGGTCCTTTGCGCCGTGCCAAGGAAATCATCGAAAACTGTGCTCATCCAGACTATCGCCCTATGCTCCGCGAATATCTGAAGTTTGCCGAGAAGGGCCATGAGCCACAGAGCATGCGGGCAGCCCTCGCCATGCACGATACCTTCCTGAAGAAGGGAGATATGAGACTGACTGACTTCGGGGAATATCTGAAATAAAAGAAGACTGAAAAGACTTCTTTTCTGAGATAACTCGGACAAATATCGAAATATGATAAGCGGCATTCACATCCGAGGAATGCCACTTATCTCGTTCTTTACCATATCATATTTTCACTAAAAGATACAAAACCAGAAATAATGACAATACTAACAAAGAAAAATCACAAAACATGAGTTAGTTTCAGATTTTCTGATTATTTTTGCAAAGTCAAGATATGTATTTATTGGAATACATTCAAGAAGGTTCTAAAATTAAAACATTAAAATTAGTGAAATGAAACATATTGCTGTGGACATTTATTTTTTTTGCTAATCTTCTATCCAAAATAAGTTTTTACTTTGTATTCTAATCTTACTTGAAGTAATCATATATGAATAGCGGGAAAGCATTGAGTACTGCCACTTTGCATTCCTCGGTATTCACATATTTCTCTATTTGTGAATCGAATATCTTGCCCTGAAGAATGTCGTCCTTTGATGCTGGTATTCCGTTCTCGCCATTGCAAAGAAAGTTTGCTTTGCTCACGTTCTGCTCCTTCAAATATACCCAGTTCTGCTTGACTTCCTCTATTTCATCTTCTGTAGGTTCCCGATTCTCTGTCAGAAGGATAAAATCGAAACTTTGATAGGCTGAGAATTCTGCTGATAATCCCTTAAACCTGCTGCAATCAGTACGGGATATCGTATAGGTCCAATAGTTTGCATCCGGCAAAAACTTGGTATAGCGGATAGATTCTACCATCGGATAATCAATATAGAGCTTTCCGTATTCTGTTTCATTATTAAACGTTTCTAACATCTCTTTTACCTGTCTGTTGATTTCTTCGAGTGATAAATTCCTGTTGTGGAAATCATAATCGAAGAAAAGATAGATTTCGGAAATGTCGGCAGATCTATCTATGCCTTTTAGAGGATTGTCTTTTTGAGAGGCAAACTTTTCCATCAGTAAAGACACGATATCTCCATCTCCATCGTACTCCTGCAAATCCTTGTAAAGCTGATAGATATTGTTGTTGTAGGAACAAACTATCTGCTCTTCCCGGTTGGAAAAGTACAATCGTTGGATGGTGCGGAATAAATCCGGCTCACGTTTTACTCCTTCAAAAACAAATAATATCATACTTCAAAAGCGTTACCTCTAAACATTTTTTCTATATTATGGCCGAACCTCAGTTCCTTCTGGGTGCAGCTGCTCAATGGTTTGATCTTGTTGTCTTGCAAGATGAAATTGCAGTCTGGGCGCAGTAAGTCATTGGTCATCAGGTAAGTGTTGTGGGATGACGTGAAAGCTTGGCATGGAAGGGAAAAAAGTGTCTTGCAAACCTCGAAGGAAAGCTTGAAGTGATAGAATGCGTCAAATTCATCAATGAAAACGAATGATGCATCTTTCATCTGCTTGAGCCAATAATAGAGCAACATCAGCGAGTGGGTGCCTGTTGATGCAATCTTATCAAATGGAATGCGACCTAAGCCGAATATGCAATACAGTTCTTTGTCGTCATCATTCGGCTTCTGAAACTCAAAGTCTTGTCCGCTTACACGATGGATGAAATCCTCAAAGTCGTCTGTCAGATGATTCTTGATGATATATTCGTCAAGGTTTGCTGGAGCTGTAGCTAAGCCCATGAATTCATTCTTCTCCACGCTTCGGAACCACAACATGGAGTTGACAAACTTCTGTAATTTAAGGAGATAATGCTCTTTTGCTAATGGGTAGGAGGTGAGAAGAAAATTGATAATGGATACGTTGTTGGCGTTGTTGGCTAAGTTGGTCTTCACGGTTGCTTCCATCTGAAATTCTTCTTCATCCAATGTCAGGATAGAATCCTTGTTGCAGAATATCAGCTTGTTGTTCACCACAAGTTTCTCTGCCTCTAATTTTCCCTCTGGTGATTTGCTATAAGAATACTGCAACAGATCATCTCCCAACAGGAAGGTGTACTCAAAATCTACAGGGAAGTTCAACTTTCCTGTATAAGTGAAGTTGTCATAATAGTTCACTCTTTTCCACTTCTGTGAAAGATGATTTGTGATATCGAAGATAGCCAATGCAAAGTTCGACTTGCCAGAACCGTTAGGTCCATACACGATGCCATTCTTGATGATTCCGTCTTTTATGGCAAATGTGTTGAACGAATAGTTACTTGGTTCCGACAAGTCCCATTCTATGCGATTGGCAAATCCTCTATAATTCGTAACGGCAAATTTTACTAACATAATATCTTTGTTAAAATATAAACGAAATGTTACTGCAGGCGAGTGCAAATGAAAGTTCTTTGATTGCTGTATGCAGTTCTTTTTTGCAAAGATATATAAAAATCTAATATGCCGTAATTTTTTTACGGATATTTAAGATTAAACTTGTTTTAGTCTCTTAATTCATTCCTTGAATGACTGTTGTTTCCCCTAAGTTTAGTTTTTACTTTGTGTTTTTGCGGTACTTTACTTTGTGTTTTTGTGATAAATCGCTTTTGCCCCTTTTCTACCCCTTCGTCAGAGTTGATTACTGATTACGATTACAGTTCGATTTTCCGCTGGTTCATCTTCGTCATTGTAAAGCATGAAACTTTCCTATGATGCAGGGGTAAGGGGGATAGGATGCATTGCGATAGCACCTTGTAAGAAGTACTTTAAATTTAGTTAAAAGTAGGGCGTGTAATCATATCTTTGTCCGTTTATCTAATATAAAATGGAGGCATTTTGTCCGTTTTTCCAAGGCAAAAATAATATATTTTGTCCGTTTTTCCAAGATTTAACACTTTCAGTTGTAGCAGCTCCCCAAAGTGGACACGATAAATCCATCCAGACAAGAAATAGTAAGTCAACGTAAATTATAACTAAGTAACAACCGAGTCAACTCATATTAAAAATAATGCTGAGAGTGGTCAACTAAAACCGTTAAACCACACAACTAAAACCATTAAACCGAATAAAAAGTATATGCCCTTAGAAGAAAGTTCCGTTCAGCGACGTTAAATGTCCGTTCAACGTCTTTGAACGGCGGTTCAACGTCGTTGAACGGACATTCAAAGACGCTGAACGAAGAATTCATCAGGCTTCAAAACATTATCTTATAGGAACAAGAACAATCAACTAAGATAGGAGAAAGTTTATCATTGGCTTTTAATATTCTTAATGCCCCGTTTTTAATTTAAGTACTTGACGATTATGACAAGCCATTTCATTTCTATTCTGAGGACTAAGACTGGTTAGTTTAGAACCCATAAGGAGGAAAACACAGAAAAAAATAACAATAGCAAACTTGGTACTTTCGATTATTTTGCTTAACTTTGCCTTCGAAATCAAGAACAAGAGACTATGGCAAGAAAACGATATCCTATAGGCATACAGACTTTCGAACGAATCCGCAAAGAAGATTGGTTCTATGTTGACAAGACGGAATACATCTATCGTATGACTCATACTGATGGTACATATTTCTTCTTGAGCCGACCACGCCGTTTCGGCAAGTCACTCCTTGTATCTACCTTCGAAAGCTATTTTGAAGGTAAAAAGGATCTATTCAATGGTCTTGCCATCGAAAAGTTGGAGAAAGAATGGAATGAATATCCTGTACTCCACTTCAGTTTGGCTGGAGGCAAGCACATGGAGAAAGAGCAATTGGAGCACTATCTTCTCTTCATACTAAAGACCAATGAAGAAAAGTTTGGCATAACATGTGACTCTCCAGACCCGAACATACGTATGCTCAACCTCATACAAACCGTATATGAAAAAACAGGCAAACAACCTGTGGTATTAATCGACGAATATGATGCGCCATTACTCGATGTTGTACATGAAGGAACCTCCTTAGACATTCTGCGAAATGTGATGAGAAACTTCTATAGCCCGCTCAAAGACTGCGAGAAGATGCTCCGTTTTGTTTTTCTGACAGGTATCACCAAATTCTCCCAGTTAAGTATCTTCAGCGAACTCAACAATATCACAAATATAAGCATGGATACACCATACGCTGGAATCTGTGGTATAACCAAGGAAGAGTTGATGACACAAATGAGTGATGATATTGACAGACTATCAGAAAAATTAAGCCTGTCTCATGACGAAACCCTTGAAAGACTCAAACAGCACTACGACGGCTATCATTTTGCATGGCCATCACCAGATATATTCAATCCATTCAGTTTACTGAACTGCTTTTCCAAGCAAAAGATGGATTCCTATTGGTTCGGTTCAGGCACACCAACTTACCTCATCAATATGATGCGCAAGTATGCTTTCACCCCTATCGATCTCGGCGAAAAGATGGAAGCAGGAAAGGATGACTTTGATGCTGCTACAGAGACGATGACCACCATCATGCCTTTGCTCTACCAAAGTGGATACTTCACCATCAAGGATTACGATGAGGACACCGAACTATACACCCTCGCCCTTCCTAACAAGGAAATCAGAGTCGGCCTATACAGAAGTCTTCTCCCTCACTACCTGGCTTCCAAGACGGTTATGGGCAACACGACCATCGCCAAGATGTCCAAGCTGATCAACCTGGGACAATTGGACGAAGCACTACTGTTATTCAAGACTTTCCTTGAGACGGTGCCTTACTGCGATAATACCAACTACGAGGGGCATTATCAACAGATGATGTACATCATGTTTGCCTTGCTCACCAATTTCCGCATTCTCGTAGAGCAACATACTGCCAAAGGAAGAACAGACATTACGATGGAGACGCACGACACCATCTACATCATGGAACTGAAGTTCAATAAGACGGCAGAAGAAGCTCTTCAGCAAATCAACGACAAGCAGTATGCCGATGCCTTTGCCCTGCAAAACAAACCTGTGGTGAAAGTAGGTATCAACTATACAATTAAGGAAAAAATAAGCACCCTGGAATGGGTGATAGAATAATATGAGAAATAGTCTGATAATTGCTTTAGTATTCCTTTTGAGCATGACATGCCATGCTCAAAAAATCAGTATGTCTGACCTTGTTGGTAAGACATGGGTTGCAGATCCTGGTTATGATGGGTGTGGAAATATAGATTGGAATATCGTATTTTCTGCAAAATCATCAGAACATAAATTTGTAGGAAAGTCTGATAATAAAGTAAGTGTGTTTACTTATAACACTTACTTGTGTAGTTATAGCCCCGAAAAGTACGAAGCTTCGTTATTGGGAAATACTAATGGAAAGTATATCGTATTTGAGCGAAAATATACTTACAATGGTAAAGAATATGAGGACTTTTTCTGTGGAGAACTTCTTTCTTTGGAATCAAATAGATTGACTATACGAATGAAGCATTCTACAATTTTGTTTATCGCAAAATAGTAGAGATAAGCAGTACGAAAATCATTTTGTTGTCTAAATTGGACGATACGACGGTTTATCAAAAGGTTAAGTAATAATTTTTTTGCAAGTTTTATCGATTCGATAAAGCTTGCAAAAATACGTAAATATAGTTATTCTTATACAACATAAAGACAAAGTAGTCTATGAAAAGAATTCTTTATATAATAATGGTTTTATGGTTTTGTGTATGTGATATACAGGCACAGGCAATTACTCTTCAACAATTGAAGAATACATCTTGGCATTTAAAAGAGCCAAGCAATCCGAATGTAGATACTTACTTCGAATTTTCAGATAGAGTCTTGACTAATGTATCGGATGCTCATTATGCTGATACTAAGTTTAGAAAAGGGTTGAAGAAGAAATATACAAACAAGTACTTGTATTATATAGCCAATCAAATTCCAAGTAGCTTCGATGGTAAGAAAGTAGGGCAATCAGGACAAGGAACATATATCATCCAAGAGTTGGATGGTGAATTCTTTTGGTTTCAAATATTGCAATTTAGTTCTTCAGAATTGAAGGTAAAGACTAAGTTTGGGCAAACTTTTGTATTTGAGAAAGTATGATATTCTGACAAATCATGGAGACAATAGGGATGAGAAATATTTTGGTGATTTCTTTAGTTTTTCTTCTGAGCATGGTGTGCCATGCTCAGAAGATTGCTACGTCAGAACTTAATGGGACAAAATGGAAAGAGATTAGTCCTACTTATGATTATTGTGAGAGAGGAATGACTTTTACAATGGACACTCGTACGACAAGTACCAAGTTTTACAAGACAGGAAAAGAGTTTAATTGTCCTCTAAAGTATTATATATCTTCCTCTATTCCAGAAACTTTCGATAGCACTCGAATAGGAAAAAGCAGAAGAGGCACTTATTTTATTCAGTTTGTTGATAACAAAGTGTTTTGGTTCAAAATAGTGGAGTTAAGTAATACAAAAATGACATTGTTGTCTAAGTATGGACAAACTATCATTTACCAAAAGATAAAGTAAATAATAAGATGTGTACGGCATGTTTACACATGCCGTACATTTTGGTACAAGAATGTAAGGAAGGTATATATGAGGTTTGTAAGAGTTTTTCTAATTATTATTGCGCTAGTTTTGAGCATGACATGTCATGCACAAACAGTATCTTTGAGTCAATTGACTAACACTAAATGGAAATTGACCAAACCAGTGTTCAGTTATTGTGATAAGAAAATGTCCTTTACAAGCACGGAAATGACGAATACTTCTAGTTCTCACTATGTGAAGCGAGAGTATATCGTATTTGAGCGAAAATATACTTACAAAGGTAAAGAATATGAGGACTTTTTCTGTGGAGAAATTCTTTCTTTGGAATCAAATAGATTGACTATACGAATGAAGCATTCTACAATTTTGTTTATAGCAAAATAGTAGAGATAAGCAGTACGGAAATCATTTTGTTGCCTAAATGAAGCGATACGACTGTTTATCAGAAAGTAACAAAGGCTTGTAGGTATGTAAAAGACATGCCTACAAGGTTTTTCTTATCAAAACAAGAACAATTCCAAATAAAATAGGAGAAAACTTGCCCCTTAATTGAGCAATCGCACGACGCTTTTGTACTTTCACCGTTTCAGCAGAGATGTCCAGTTGCTCCGCTATCTCCTTGTTCTTCTTCCCCTCCATGCAAAGCAGAAAGACTTCCCTTTGGCGAGGAGGCAACTCATCTATCGCAGCAAAGAGTTGGCGATAGATTTCTTCCTTATTGAAAATATCCGAAGTATCATCCACCAACATAAACTCCTGCAGATGATCAACGATGCTCTGCCGATAGTTATTTTGCACGTTTTGATGGCGCAGATGATTAAGAGCCGAGTTGTGCACTGTATTATACAAATAGGTGGAAAACTGGGAAATACTGTTGAAAAGCGGACGGCGTTCCCATAAGACAGAGAAAAGTTCCTGCACGATGTCTTCTGCAACTTCATTCTCCACAAACTGACAGCCATAACTCACCAAGGCACGATAATATCTATCGTACGACAACTCGATGGCTTGATTATCCCATTGGCAAATCATCGCTATTTCAGTATCACTTTTCCCTCTCATGAGTGCAAAGATACGCATTTTTATACAATATAATTTAAAAATGCAACTTTTTCTCACTTTTTTCTTTGTTTTTGTAACCCAAAACACACCTTAGAGTGTTATAATAGTAATTACAGACAACAATTCTATCACAAAAGCAATAGAAAATATGAATAAGAATCATGATATCAATACACTCGTCAGCAAATTACTGACTGGCGAAATCTCAGAGGAAGAGGGCAAGGAACTCTTAACAAGAGTCGAGCAAGATGCATCCCTGAAAGATAAGATAGAACATCTCATGAATGAAGATGATTTTCTCCTACGCTACCGCCTCTACAAGAGCATTGATGCGGAGAAAGCAAAAGCAACATTCAAAGCATCGCTTCAACAGGCAGAGGAACAGGAAGATAGGAATAACGACAAAACGACCACCTTCATCTGGTTGCGCCGCATTGCCGCAGCAGCAGCTATCGTCCTCATAGTAATGGGTACATGGATGTATTTCGGACATCAGGATTCCACCCCACAAGCCGTCATCACCGCAGAACTGCATCAAGCCATAGAACGGGTTCAGCAGAACGACATGAATGGAGCTACTCTTACCATCAACGGCAAAACCATCAAGGTGAAAGATGCACAGGGGGTATTAGCACAAGCAGAAGAGGCAACTGACAGTAAGGATGGCAGCAGTTTCTGGGGAACAGAGGAGATAACGGAAGGATCTTTGGTAACAAAGAAAGACAAAGAATTCTGGATGGTACTGGATGACGGAACCTACGTACATCTCAACTACAATACCACCCTCATCTATCCTAATCACTTCGTAGGTAGTGAGCGTAAGGTAAAACTGAAAGGAGAAGCCTACTTCATCGTGGCCAACGACTCGAAGAAGCGACCTTTCATCGTAGAGACAGCCAACGGAGATGTACACGACTATGGTACCGAGTTTAATGTCAACACGATGAAGGAAAAAGGTGTAACCAGTGTGGTTCTGGTGAAAGGTAAAGTTGGCGTGAGCAGCAAGCACGGCAAGGAATACCTGTTGAAAACAGGCGATATGGCAACCCTGAAAGCAGGCAGAACACCAGACATCCAGCAAGTGGATGTTAATCTCTACACCTCTTGGAACACGGGCAACTTCTTATTCGACGGCTGCACGCTACAAGATCTGATGGAAGTTATCTCCCATTGGTACAACATGAAGGTGGAGTTCTCATCCGAAGACATGAAAGAACTGCGATTCACAGGCAGCATTGACAAATACGAACCGATGGGACAGACTCTCAATGCAATAGAGAATATCACAGGATTGAAGATAACTGCCAAGGAAGGCATCATCAACATCAAAGAATATAAACATTAATATCATATACAACATGAAGAGATTTTTATCAATAATGGCAATAGCCTTGTTAGCATGCATCGCAACAATGGCTGCCACTGTCAAAAAGACGAATCTGAAAGTACTCTATGTAGGAGGTCATTCCGACATAGAGACTTTTGGAGTAGCAGACTATGACAAAGAAGCTCATGCCAAGAGCATTGAGACTCGTACAGCTGCTTGGAAGTCATTCCTCGAGACTTACTTTACAACCGTAAAAACAGTTCAAGGAAAAGACTACAACTATAAAATGTCATACAATTATGACGCAACTATCATCGATGGAGATCTCAAACCATTGGAGCCACGCCGCACGGTGAGCCAGAATGGCAAATACAGCAAAATGGTAGATGCCAAGTATTTTCCCGAGAATTTCGACCGTCCTGTCATCACGATAGCCGAAGAGGGTGAAACCGTAGGTCGAGGCATCGGTGTGAAGAACGACTGGTATTGCCTCTGTCTTCTTGGTCATGCCTATAATATGAATACCAAGAGTGCCATCTTCAAGGGTCCTTATCCTGTCAAGATTACCACCGAGAATCGTCCTACACCAGCAGCTGCTAAAGAATATGGCGAATTTGCCCACGAAAAAGTGCCAGCTACAGTAGCCATGTGGAAGGTTCAGAATAAAGATTATGGCAATAGCAAAGGCTATAAAATAGGTATGGTTACTCGTCCATGGGGATACCTCGATTCCCCAGATACAGAGATTATCTCTGGAGGCGAGAGTGCCAAGTGCTTCCATGCCATCTCTATCGGCCGTCACGCCAACTGGTTGCACTGGGGTTTCAGTGCTTCTCCTGCCGATATGACCGAAGAGGCAAAACCTGTATTCCTCAATGCCGTCATATATATCAGCAAGTTTGCCGGTCATCATATCATTGCCCGCAAACTCAACGAGGGTATTGCCACCCGTACTTCCGTGGATGAACAGAAATACAATGTGAGCAAGGAAAATTATGACTCCTTTAAAAATTCTATAGAAGGATATAATCAATTGATGAAACACAGGAGCGATTCGCTGAAGTCTATAGAAGCTGCTGGCGGCAAGCTTTCTGATCAAGACAAAACCTACATACAGATGGGAGAACATCCTCAGTATGTGCCTAACTATCTTGAGTATGTAAAGGAAAGAGCGGGCGAACTTTATGAAAAGTTTGGTGCCGACGTTACCGCTTACGAGAAGTATTATACCGAGAATCGTCCTTATTTCTATGGCAATCTGAACGATTACGGAGTTAAGCTCGATGAAGATGCCAAAAGCCTGGGTATTGCCAACAACGACAAACGCATCCTCGACAAGGCTATCTCTATGTGGGAAAACAACAAGGACGTAGAGAAGGCAAAGCGCATCCTCTATCGTTATACCCTCCTTCGATATGAAGATGTCAAAGAGTGGCGCCAATGGTACAAGAAATACCAAAACAAACTCTTCTTCACAGAAAGTGGCGGATGGTTGTGGCTGGTCAACAATCTCGATCCTAAGACCCCAGGCAACGATTATAGCATATTGAAATTCAATGAGATTGACGAGACAGCTCTCGCTCCAAAGAAAAAGGCTACCCAGGAAGACCCTGTAACCTTCTCTTACGCAACTATCCAGAAGGGAGAAGAGGGTGAAATCATCATTCGTATGAATATCTATCCTGGCTACCATATCTATAGTGTTGTAAGCGACCAGGATCCATATATCCAGACCTCTTATGACTTTAAGACAGAAGGCAACATCAAGTTAAAAGGCGAATTGCAGAAACCTGCCGGTAAATTGATGAATGGCTCTCAGTCTATCATCTATGAGGGCGAACAGGTATTGCGCCAGAAATATACTGGCAAGCAAGGCAAGATAACTGTTACTATCGATTATCAGGCTTGCAATAACCATGCTTGTCTGATGCCAAAGTCCAAGACCTTGGAAATCGAATTATAAAAGTCTGATATCACCAGAACATGAGTATAAATTTATAATAAAGAGAGAGAATGAAAGAATTTGGAAGAATGAAACGAATCCTTTTCGCTACCTCCCTGCTTGTAGGAGCAACCCTATGTGGAGGAACCAGTACTGCTATGGCTCAGCAGCCAAAGCAACAGACGGTAACTATCAATGCAAAGTCGATGAGTGTGAAACAGTTCTTCGCTGAAGTCAAGAAACAGACTGGCTTGAACTTCATCTACAGTACAGATTTGGCAGCCAAGTTGCCACACATCACGGTGAATGCTACCAATCGTCCATTGCGCCAAGTACTTGACGAGGTGATGAACAAGGTAAACTGCCGTTATGAGATTGAGGGTAATATCGTGACTATCACTCGCCGTATGGCAGGTGAACGAATACGTAATGTATCCGGTGTCGTCTCCGATGAAAGTGGCGAGCCGCTGATTGGTGTGTCTGTATGCATCGACGACAGCAAGGTTTGCACTATCACCGACAGCAAGGGTTTCTATACCTTGAAGGTGCCAGCCAATGCTTGCTCCTTGAAGTTCAGCTATCTCGGTATGAGCAATGCAGAATTGCGTCTGGGAAGCGGTAAAGCACCTTTAAGCCGTAACATACAGATGGTTACCGACAATCAGCTTTCTGATGTTGTGGTAACAGGTTATCAGGAGATTTCCAAACCTAAGATGACAGGTTCTGTCACCACCATCACCTCAGCCAAATTGGACGAGCGTTACACCACCAACATCATGAACAACCTCGAAGGTCGCGTGGCAGGTCTTTCCACTTATAATGGAAAGATGACTATCCGTGGTACCTCCTCTCTCTATGCCGAAACCACCCCATTACTGGTAGTGGATGGCGTACCTGTAGAGGGAAACATCGACGATTTGAACCCATATGACATCGAGAGCGTAAACGTATTGAAGGATGCCGCAGCCAATGCCATCTATGGCGCCCGTGCATCCAATGGTGTCATCGTTGTAACCACCAAGAATGCCAAGAAGGCTGGCAAGATAGACATCGACTTCGCTGCCAACCTTACTGTATATGAGAAGAAGAACGTAGATTATGCCGACAATTTCTATATGACTCCAGAACAGCAGGTGGATGCGGAGGTCAAGTATTGGGACTACTATTTCTTCCATAATGATGGTGAAGTGGCTGACCCTATCGGTACTACTGCTCAGTCAATCTCTATGGGTACCCAAGCAGTAACTCCTATCGAATATGCCTATTACCAGCGAGCTAAGGGAGAAATTTCCGAGGAAGATTTGCAGAACCAGTTGGCTTCTTTCAAGAAGAACAACTATGCCAAGGAGTATGCAGATGCCGTATATAAGCAGAGAGTGATGCAGCAGTACAACCTCTCTCTTCGTGGCCGCAGCGATAAGTTCACCAACAACCTGACTATCAACTATAAGTATGACAACAGTGGACTGATCAATCATTTCGCCAATCAGTTTAATGCCCAATATAAGGGTTCTTACAATGTAGCCAAGTGGCTCACAGCCTCCATGACTATCAATGGTATCTATAGCAAGAGTAAGGAAGTAGGTTACGACAACAATAGCTACTATAGCGATATCTGGAAACAACCAGCCTATATGCCATTCTATAATGCTGATGGAAGCGTCAAAGGACAACACTATTGGTATGATGGCGATGATTACATGACCTTCAATTCTCCTTTTGAGGATTTAAGCTCCAATCCAGTGGATGAGTATTACAATAACACCCAGGTTACCCGCCGTCAGTATATGCGCTATCATGGAGATTTGCTCTTCAAGATTATTGACGGATTGACTGCCAATGCCCAGTTTGTATATGAAACCAATCATAACACCGTAGAATGGAATGCAAAACAAGATAGTCATGTGATGCGTACCATGCGTAATGCTTATTATTATCAATCTGCAGATGGCACTATCAAGAACTACGTTCCTACCTCTGGCGGTCTGCTCCGTACTACAAATAGTGACGGACGTTATTGGACAGCACGTGGACAGTTGAATTATGCCAAGACCTTTGGCAAGCACGACATCAATGCTATTGCTGGTCTGGAATTCCGTGAAACCAAACTGACAGGTTCTAAGGCATTAATGTTAGGTTATGACGACCAGTTGCAGACAAGCTCTACCCACACGATAGACTTGGGAACATTGAGTACCATGAACTATTCACCTCTTTTCTTTGGCGCATCAGGTGGTTACCCTGCAAGCCAGTTTGTATTCGATCCTTATATCAAGGAAGGAATAGGAGTTGTTCCTGAGACTCACCACAAGTATGCTTCTGGCTATTTCAACCTCACCTATACTTATGATGAGAAATACAATGTGTTCGGTTCGTTCCGTAAGGACTATGCTGATGTATATGGCTTGAACGCCAAGTTCCGCGGCACGCCACTTTGGTCTGTAGGTGCAGGATGGTTGATTCATAATGAAGACTTCATGAAGGATATCAAGTGGGTAAACTTCCTGAAACTCCGTGCCAGCTATGGTGTGACTGGTAACATCTACCAAGGTGCAACCAGTTATATGACAGCTACATCAGGAGAACTCAATCAATATACCAACTTGCCATACGGCACCATCGAAAGTCCTGCCAACCCTAACTTGAAGTGGGAGCAGAGCCGCACCACCAACATCGGTATCGACTTCGGATTGCTCGACAACCGCTTGCGTGGTTCCATCGATTATTATAATAAGGTGGCAAAGGATGTGTTCTCTTATCGCACCCTTGACCCAACATCAGGTTTCACCTCTATGTTCGTCAACATGGCTTCTATGCGCAATCGTGGTATAGAATTGCAGATTACTTATGATTGGCTGAGAGGTGCAAGCCGTAAGAATTGGAGTTGGACCACCAACTTCACCATGTCACACAACAGTAATATTGTAACCGATGTAGAGAACCCATCAAACAGAGCATCCCAGTTGATTGAAAGACCATACGTCAAAGGAAAGCCATCCAGTGCCCTCTGGTCATACCGCTTTGCTGGCATCAGCGACCAAGAAGGCGAGAAGGGTCAATCTCTGTTCTACATTGAGGATGGGGGCAAATCTCACAGTGCAACAGGCAAAAGTATAAGCATCTTGGAATACTCCGGTCAGAGCGAGCCAAAGGTTATCATGGGTATGGACAATAGCGTAAGATGGAACGGATTCTCTTTCAGCATTCTGATGGCTTACTATGGCGGTCACATGATGAGAGCCTTGGCGCATAATGAAACATTCTCAAGCACCTGGAGCACCGCTATCGCCAGCTATTTCCTGAATGCATGGACGCCAGAACACCCAACAGATATTCCAGGCATTGGCAGATATGCCTCTACAACGACTGGCTCTGAAACAACCTATAGCAATAATGCTATTCATCATGCAGACTTCCTGAAAATCAGAAACATCGTATTGGGCTATGATTTTCCACAGGAGTGGTTCAGAGGAACAGGCATCAATCGCCTCTCTCTCCGCTTCCAGATAGACAACCCTAAGTATCTATGGGTAGCCAACGATGTGCATGTTGACCCAGAGACTCTTGGACTCCGCAATCCAAGTTCATACATCTTTGGTCTGAACATCAGTTTCTAATCTCTAGAATCATATAACATAAAAAGTAAGATCACAATGAAAAAAACAATATACAGTTTACTGGCAATCACAGCATTGCTGTTCTCATCTTGTGAGAGTTTCACCGAATTAGAGCCAAAGGGCAAGAACTTGCTTACCACAACCGACCAATTAGAAATGCTTCTCAACAAAGAGTATGAGGGATGTTCCTCTGATATGCGACAAATGGCTGGTGATATGATATATGCCTACAGCAATGTAGCAACAATCATCAGTCAGCCAGTTAAGACCCGCAACGTCATCATCTGGACTTACGATGAAGCCAATATGGACAAGATGGCAGAATTGACTTCCAGTGATCAAGACTACACTAATTTCTACGGCTACATCGGCACGATTGCCAACCCAATTCTCTCAAAGGTTGATGCCGCATCTGGTACGGAAGCAGACAAGAAACTTTTGAAAAGCGAAGCCCTGACATTGAGAGCCTGGTCATTCTATATGTTGGTCAACAAGTTTGCCAAGGCTTACAATCCAGCTACAGCTGCTACAGATCCAGGAATTATCCTGATGACAGAGGATAAAGATATCCAGACTGCTCAACCTAAGAGTACGATTGAGGAAGTTTATCAGCAGATACTCAAGGATGCCAATGAAGCAATTGAGATAGATGGTCTTCCTAACTCTGCCGTTAACAAAATGCGCTTCAGCAAACCTGCAGCTTATGCCGTAAAGACATTGGCATTGCTCAACATGCAGAAGTATGACGAGGCAGAAGAAGTGGCCAAACAGGCTATCGCCATCAATGGCACTATTAACAACTATAATACCTCATATCTTGGTAGTACTCAAGGTTATATAATAGGCGGGACTTATCCTGTTATCAATCGTGGCAAGAAAGGAACCGATGAGGATTATTTCTTAAATGGAAATTCTGAAAGCTTCAATGCTTACACCCCTACTACCATGGCAAACTTTGAGGATGGACATGCCTATAAGGACAAGATGAGCAATATGAATATGATGTATGATTACCTGATGGATGCCGGAGTAAGTATGCTGGGTGAAACTGGTTTCAATTTTACTTATGATCTCAACTCGTTATGGAATGATGGTGGTCTTCGCTCTACCCAGATGTATCTCACCATCGCCGAATGCGAGACCCACAAAGGCAACTACGATACAGCCATGGAATATCTCGACAAGGTGCGCGTAAACCGCATCGATCCTGCCAAGTATCAGCCCCTCAAAGGCACAGTCAGCACCAAGGAAGAAGCCATCAAGCATGTGAAGCAGGTGACCATGAATGAGGACATTTACTCTGTCAATATCTTCATAGACAAGAAGCGCTGGAACCAGTGCGATGGCTGGAAGCAGAACTATAGCCGCACACTTGCTGGAAAGACTTATGCCATCACTCCAGACAGTAAAATGTGGATATTCCCATTCCCTCAGAGCGTGATAAACAATAATAGTAATATCACACAGAACTACAAAGAATAAGAAAATATAAATAAAAAATCTATTTTATTGATACTTTCATCAACTTTAGCCTTGGGCGCAAATGCCCAAGGCTAATACACCATCAATGGTAATCTTCTGAATGCGGATGGACAAAAAATATATCTGGAAGTACTGGCAAAAGTAAAACCTGGCAAGCCTGCACCTGATTTCACAGCCAAAGACATCATAAGCGAAGCTAAAACTGAAAAGGTCAAGCAAGACTCCAAACTTGCTTGACCTTAGTTTATCTAATAACATACATGTCTCAAAAACTCACACATGTACATCTGTTCTCTATAGCTTCAAGAGTTTGGCAAACTCCCAGACCACAATGCCTGCCGTTACGCTGACATTGAGCGAATGCTTCGTACCAAACTGAGGAATCTCCAGGCAGCCATCGCTCATATCCACGATGTTCTGCTTTACACCCTTCACCTCGTTGCCGAAGATTACGGCATAGCCGCTGGGGAGTGAAGAGTGAAGAGTGAAGAATGAAGATTTCTCTTGATTGTCTGATTCTAACGGCGTTTGAATAAGCTTTTCATGAGCCTCCGGCAAATTCTGGAGTTTGGTAGAGCCTTCCACCTGTTCGATGCTATACACGAAGTAGCCTTTCTGCTTCAATTTCTCCACAGCCTCTTCCGTGGTCTTGAAGTATTCCCAATCGACACTATCCTCGCCACCCAATGCCGTCTTATGAATCTCGGCATTAGGAGGAGTAGCGGTAATACCACACAGATATACAGCCTCTACACGGAAAGCATCGCAAGAGCGGAAAACACTTCCTACATTATATAATGAACGCACATCATCCAAGACTACTATCAGGGGAAGCTTCTCAGCCTCCTTGAATTCCTCCAGCGTGAGGCGGTTCATCTCTATCGTTCTTAATTTACGCATTTCCCTCTGCCTCCTTGGTCTTGTAAGCCAAAGCGTACATACGAATCTGCTTGATCATCGCCAAAAGACCATTGCTGCGGGTTGGACTCAGATGATCCTTCAAACCAATCTTCTCTACGAAATAAAGATCAGCATCCATAATCTCGGTAGGAGTATGACCGCTCAATACGCGAATCAAAAGAGCGATGATACCCTTCACGATAAGAGCATCACTATCAGCAGTAAACACGAGCTTGCCATCTACATAATCACACTGCAACCATACACGGCTCTGACATCCGTCGATGAGATTCTGTTCGTTCTTGTATTTCTCGTCAAGAGGCTCCAACTCGTTACCCAAGTCGATGAGCATCTGATATTTATCCATCCAATCGGTGAAGTCCTGGAATTCCTCCACTACTTCATCCTGCAAATCATTGATTGTAGCCATTATTTTATTTCCTTTATTTCGTTTACGGTAATTAATTTATAGAGTTTATCATTCGGACGAACCTTATCTGGCACAGGGATAGATACTCTCCAGCCCTGCTTGGCTGTCTCAACTGGTTTCAAATCATAACGGATCTCATCGGCTTTGAGATACATCACACCTGTAGTATTTCCTGTAATCAGAAGTTTATCGCCCTGATTGAAGGTAGTAGCTTCCACAGCAACCTCAGCCACACCGAGCTTGGAGAAGTACTTCATCACCTTACCTACGAGTACCTTCTTCTCTGTTGCTACCGAACCATAGTGCTTGTTCCATTCGCCGAGTGTCTGACCCTGGTAATAACCATCCCAGAAACCACGATTGAAGACAGTTGCCAATCTTTCGTCCCAGGCATCCTTCTTTTCCTCAGTAAAAGTACCATCCAGTACAGAAGCAATCGCCTCCTTATAGCACTTTACTACAGTATAGACGTATTCAGGACCACGGGCACGACCTTCTATCTTGAAGACACGCACACCGGCATCCATCATACGGTCGATGAAGCGAATGGTCTTCAGGTCCTTAGGACTCATCACATACTTATTGTCGATTTCCAACTGGTTACCCGTTTCATTATCAGTTACCGTATAGCTGCGGCGGCAAATCTGTACACACTCACCACGGTTGGCAGAGCGGTTGGCATTAGCCAAGCTCATATAACACTTGCCGGAAACAGCCATGCAGAGCGCACCATGACAGAACATCTCAATACGAATCTGCTTGCCCATAGGACCACAGATATTCTGCTGCTCTATCTGTTCGTGGATATGCTTCACCTGATCCATATTCAGTTCACGAGCCAGCACCGAAACATCAGCAAAGCGGGCATAGAACTTCAGCGCTTCCGTATTGGAGATATTCAACTGGGTAGAAAGATGAACCTCCTCGCCCACTTCATTACAATAGCTCATCACAGCCACATCACTTGCGATGACAGCCGAGATGCCAGCCTCCTTAGCAGCATCGATAATCTCCTTCATCGTGGCAATATCATCATCATAGATAACGGTATTGACGGTGAGATAAGTCTTGATACCATGCTCATTGCAGGTAGCAGCGATCTCACGCAGGTCATCGATGGTAAAATGATTGGCAGAATGTGAACGCATGTTCAACTTACCGATACCGAAATAGACAGAATCTGCTCCGGCTTGGATAGCTGCAGCCAGGGATTCGCGAGATCCCACAGGAGCCATCACCTCAAATTCTTTTATTTTATCATTCATGAATGTCATATATATCTTTTTAGGATGCAAAGTTACACTTTTTCTTTGAGATATGAGCAATACTATAGATTTTTATAGTATCTTTGCAGCCAATTAAAAGCAATTTGTACAAAATAAAGTTCAGACAACATGAAAAGAAAGATTATCTTCGCCATACTTGCCACACTCTTCATTGCCAGTTGTAACTACAAGAGTCAGCCTTCTTCCCAACCATCAGAGAAAGCTGGGAAGAACAACTTACCTGCCCATGTCAAACTCATCGGCACTACCCCCGTCAAGGACCAGGGACAAAGTGAACTCTGCTGGGCATACGGCATGTTGGCTACCATCGAGAGTGAACATATCATGAAGGGCGACTCCATCAACCTCTCCGTGGCTTACATCGCCCGCATGATGCTGCAGGAAAAAGCCTTGGAATATTATTTTTCTCAAGGTAAAAAACCTATCAGCATGAGAGGTATGAGTTCGATGCTCATTCATTACATCAATAAATACGGAGCCGAACCATACGACAGCTACGAGGACAAGAAAGATATCAACTATAAGGTACTCTGCCGCAAGGTAGAGCAGGTTTGCAACGGTGCTATCGCCAAGGGGGCCGGTATCGCGAAACTAAAGGAAGAACTCAACGATCTCTTCGATTCAGAATTAGGATATATGCCAGCCCAGCAGATTCACATGCTCGGTGCAGAATATACTCCTCTGGAATTTGCCCACAGCGTCTGCTATCCGGAAGAATATGTGGCCCTGACAAGCTTCACACACCATCCTTTCCGTGAATACTTCGCACTCGAGGTAGCCGACAACCAGTTGCATGATGAATTCCTCAATATTCCTATCGACGAACTGATGCTGCATATCCAGCAGGCGATAGAGAATGGCCATCCTGTTTGTTGGGAAGGCGATATCAGCGAACCGGGATTCCAGAATCCAAAGAACAACTATGTGGATATCACTTCTGCCGAGCGCCCTGTCACCCAGGAGTCCCGTCAGAAAGCTTTCGAACAGTTGCATACCACCGATGATCATGTGATGGAAATCATCGGCACCTTCGTCCAGGGCAAACAGCGATATTACGTTTGCCGCAACTCCTGGGGCACCAACTGGGGCAATCAGGGCCGCATCTATCTCTCAGAAGATTATATCAAGCTCAAAACCATCGCTGTTTATATGAGTGAAGAGGCTTATATCGGCAAATAACAGCAGAAATATATAGAATAGCAGCAATCACATATAGGAAAAAGCTGCTATTACATATATAATAATGTATAAAGGCGATTAGCCGCTTTCAGCTACATTCTTCTAAGTGCTTGATACAGGTCAATTTTGAGCTAAACACTTGATGTGCGCGCACACACATAGTTGATGTACATCAAAAAAAAGGGCTTTTTTGAGACTTTTTCTTCTAAAGATTTGGAAGATACCGAAAATCGTCGTACCTTTGCATCGTCAATAAGACAAAAGGTTATTAGGTTTTTAGGTTAAGATTGTTAGTTGTTTAGGTTTAGTTTTAGGTTTTAGATTGTTAGTTTAGGTAACAGGTATTAGAAAAGGTAAGAAAAAAGATTGTTTATTCAGAGATTAACAGTGTTCAATAGGATTAAGTTGAAAAGGTAAAAAAGAATGTTATAGGATTAACAAATGATGACGCCTGTGTAGCAGAATTTCTGCTTCAGGCTCTGAAATGGAGAGGAACTTAAAATGAAGTCAATCTCCTTTGAGTTATGAGAAATTTGGGAATATAACATTAAAAGTGCGCAAGAGTTCGTGAGAAGTCTTGCGCACTTTCTTTGTATCTCCAACCGCCCTCATTTCTAATTTCTCATTTCTTATTTCTCATTTCTTATTTTTCTCCCTTTCTTTTGGAAAAAATTCCAATTTTTATTTTGTATTACCGATGAAAAGTCGTACTTTTGCAGAAAAGTGTTGTAATATGGCTAAACATCCTCTTTGGAAAGATGAATACTGGCTTTTGCTATTGCAATTATACCAGAAAAAGCCAATGGGCGTTAAACCTCTCTATTCGAAAGGCATGGTCAATCTGGCTCTGGAGCTGCATATTGCCCCAGAAGTTCTCCACGAACAGATGTTCAAACTCAGAATGGTCACCCCACGCATCAAGAGGCTTTGGGATAAATATGGAGACAACCCTAAAAAGTTGGCTCGTGATATCCATTTGCTCAAGAAAATGGAAGGATGTGGAAATGCAACACAATTCTATCAGGGGGTTTCCATCAGGGAATCATTCGAACACGACTGGGAACCTATCGAAGCCGAACCTTCGCTCACTCCCGTCAAGCTGATCATCATCCTCGACCTTTATTTCCAGCTCACACCAATCACCATGGTGCCGGAAACACCAGAAATCATTGATCTTGCCAAACTCATCAAAACCAGCACGAAGGTGATAGTAGAGGCCATGAATGTGTTCCAGATTTGCGACCCATATCTCAACAGAAACGATGTGGTGATCAGTCATCTGATAGACCCATGCAGCAAAATATGGCAGCGGTATGGAAACGGAAATCCTGACAAACTCTACAAACTGGCATTGGAACTGAAAGAATACTTCAAGTAAGTAGGAAAAATACTTCTAATAAGAAGATATAACTTTTTAAGTAACTTGGAAAGAACTTATTTAAAAGACACGAAACATGACTCAAAAACTCATTCAGACACAGGAGCAGAAACTACAACAGCTCCAGCGACTCTCCGCCCAACAGATGTTGCAGGTGAAGATGCTGGAGATGCCGCTCAACGAACTGGAGGATAATATCAATGCCGAACTGGATGATAATCCTGCCTTGGAAACTGAGAATCCGGACGATGCACTCATGGGAGAGGGCAACGAAGACCGTTCGGCTCTGGATGATTCTGACAACAGTAATGACGATGAATTTGGAGACGATGCCTACGAAGCACAGTCGGAAAAAGAAGAAAGAAAGGACGAACTGGATCAGGCATTGGAAAGTATCGGAAAAGACGACCAGATGCCCGACTACAATACTGACAGATATAATACGCAGAACGCCGACTACGAGGAAATGGTTTATGGCGATACAACTTCCTTCTACGATAAGTTGAAGGAACAGATGGACATGCAGATACTCACGGATAAAGAAAAGCAAATCATGGAGTATCTGATTGGTTCGCTGGATGAAGACGGATTGCTCCGCAAAGACCTGGACAGCATCTGCGATGAGCTCATCATCTACCATAATATTGATGTAAGCGAAAAGGAAATTGAGCATGTGCTCCACAAACTCCAGTCGTTCGACCCTGCTGGCGTAGGCGGAAGAAGCCTGCAGGAATGCTTGCTGCTGCAGGTAAAAAGACTGCCTAAGGGAGTGCTGCGCAAAACCATGGAGGAAGTATTCGAGGATTATTTCGACGAATTTACCAAGAAACATTGGGATAAAATCAAGTCTGGACTGGAACTCAACGAAACCCAGTTGGAGACACTCAAGGACGAGATACGCAAGTTGAATCCTAAGCCGGGCGCATCGCTTGGCGAGACTGACGGACGAAACATGCAGCAGATCAACCCCGACTTCATCGTAGATACAGCCGATGACGGAACCATTACATTCACGCTCAACCGAGGCAATATGCCAGAGCTGACTGTATCTCCTTCCTTCACCGACATGATAGAAACCTACAAAAAGCACAAGGATCAGATGAGCCGGAAAGACAAGGAAGCCCTGCTCTATGCCAAGGAGAAAGTAGATAAGGCCCAAGGCTTTATCGAAGCCATCAAGCAGCGCCGACATACGCTCATCATCACTATGAAGGCTATCATCGACATCCAGAGGCAGTTCTTCCTGGATGGTGACGAGGCTGACCTCAAGCCGATGATTCTCAAGGATGTAGCAGAAAGAACGAAACTTGACATCAGTACCATTTCACGAGTAAGAATCGAGAAATATGTACAGACCAAATGGGGCATATTCCCACTCAAGTTCTTCTTTACAGACAGCTATACCACCGAAGACGGCGAGGAACTGTCAACACGCAAGATCAAGATTGCCCTCCAGCATCTCATCGAAAACGAGGATAAGAAGAAACCTCTCAGCGATGATGCTATTTCCAAGGTCATGAAGGAAAAGGGATTCCCTATTGCACGACGCACCGTGGCTAAATACAGAGAGCAGTTGGGCATCCCGGTAGCACGATTGAGAAAATAAATTCAGGAAAATATACAAAAGGTTACATACAACATAGTTTGTTATGAAAGAGAAAAATATCATATTGGCGGCACGCATCATGAGCATGATCTTCACCCCTTTCTACCTGCCATTGGTAGGACTGGTGGCTCTTTTTCTGTTCAGCTATATGTCGCTGCTGCCATTGGCATATAAGTTGCCGATGCTGCTCACGGTGTATATCTCCACCATCCTCATGCCCTCCCTGCTGATACACCTATACCGCAGGTTTCAGGGATGGACCTCCAAGGAATTGGGCAGGAAAGAGCGCCGCATCGTACCCTACCTGATATCAATCCTGTGCTATTTTGGCTGTTTCTTTCTGATGGAATACCGCAACACGCCGAGAGTAATCAGCATTATCCTGGTAGCGGCATTGGTGATACAGATGGTATGCGCACTCATCAATGTATGGTGGAAGATCTCCACCCACACGGCAGCCATCGGAGGAGTAGCAGGAGGACTGGTAGTCTATTCGATTGCCTTTTCCTTCAATCCTATCTGGTGGCTGGCATTCGTCATCCTGCTGGCAGGCATGGTGGGTACAGCCCGCATGATTCTCCGTCAGCATACGTTGGCGCAGGTGGTAGCCGGATTTCTCGTTGGAGTAGTGTGCGCTCTCTTTATTATATAAGTAAGGTGAGCATTCATTAGATGATAGAACAAAAAATCATTAATATTAAATATAAAAGCAAATGAAACCATTAGTTAGCATTATCATGGGCAGTACCAGTGACCTGCCTGTTATGGAAAAAGCATGTAAGTGGTTGAATGACAACCAGATTCCTTTTGAGGTAAATGCCCTCTCTGCTCACCGCACTCCAGATGCAGTAGCAGCATTTGCCAAAGGAGCTAAAGACCGTGGTGTGAAGGTTATCATCGCCGCTGCAGGTATGGCTGCTGCCCTTCCTGGCGTGATAGCAGCAGAAACACCGCTGCCAGTTATCGGTGTGCCTATCAAGGGTATGCTCGATGGTCTGGATGCCATGCTCAGTATCATTCAGATGCCTCCTGGCATTCCTATCGCCACAGTAGGTGTCAACGCAGCTCAGAACGCAGCTATCCTGGCTGCAGAGATGATTGCATTGGGAGACGAGGAAGTGGCAGAGAAGGTGCAGGCATGGAAGGCTGGTCTGGATGTAAAGATCGAGAAGGCCAACAAGGAGCTGCATGAAATCAAATACGATTATAAATGTAACTAATATATCCTGATATGCCCCTTCCCTGGGGCATATCTCATCTTATACATTATGGTAGATTTATTCAATTATACCCGACGCACTTCTTCTGTTGCCCATGTCGGAGGACTTGACTTAGGCGGTAACAATCCTATCCGCATCCAGTCGATGACCACTACCAATACCAATGATACCGAGGCTTGTGTACGTCAGGCAGAGGAAATCATCAAGGCTGGTGGCGAACTGGTGCGCTTTACCACCCAGGGCTCCCGCGAGGCTGAAAACATGAAGAATATCAATGCGGGAATCCGTGCCGATGGTTTCACCACTCCGCTCGTGGCTGACATCCACTTCAATCCGAATGTGGCTGATGTAGCTGCACTCTATTGCGAAAAGGTGCGTATCAACCCAGGCAACTACGTGGATCCTGCCCGCAAGTTTATCAAGCAGGAATATACCGACGAGGAATATGCCCACGAACTCCAGAAGATTGAGGAACGATTCGTTCCTTTCCTCAATATCTGCAAGGAGAACCATACTGCTATCCGCATCGGCGTAAACCATGGTTCGCTCTCCGACCGCATCCGCAATCGCTATGGCGATACTCCGGAAGGCATCGTAGAGAGTTGCATGGAGTTTCTTCGCATCTGCAAGAAAGAGAATTTCCACGATGTGGTCATCAGTATCAAGTCATCCAATACCGTGGTGATGGTGCGCTCTATGCGTCTCTTAGTGGATGAGATGGAGAAGGAAGGAATGAACTACCCTCTTCACCTGGGCGTTACCGAAGCCGGCGAAGGTGAAGATGGAAGAATCAAGAGTGCCGTGGGCATCGGTGCGCTTCTGGCTGATGGCATCGGTGATACCGTGAGAGTAAGTCTGAGCGAAGAACCTGCGGCTGAGATTCCTGTAGCCCGCCATCTGGTGGATTATATCGGAAAGAAACAGGGGCAGCTGATGATTCCTGCTACGGCTTGTCCTTCTTTCGACTGGTTGCACCCTACTCGCCGGGAAACCGAGGCTGTGGGCAATATCGGTGGCACTCAGGTGCCTGTAGTCATCAGCAACCGTATCAATGGCGAGAGCACGATTTGTGAGAATAAGGATGCCCAACCTGACTATATTTATATAGGTGGAAAGATGCCTAAGCAGTTTGTGCCGGGACAGAGCTATATCGTAGATTACAATGTCTATGAGACCCTCAACTGCAAGCCAGAGACTACGGGTGCCAAACTCTATCCTATCTTCCCTGCTATGGCTATGCCGTTCATCGCCAGCATCAAGGCAGACATCAAGTTCCTCACGCTCCAGTTTGGTACTCCTGCCGAAGAATACATCGCTTGCTTGAAGAATCATCCGGAGGTGGTAGTCATCTGCGTCAGCAATCACCAGAACCGTTTGGGCGACCAGCGCGCATTGGTTCATGAGATGATGAATGCCGGCTTGAAGAACCCTGTTGTCTTTGCGCAGATGTACCAGCACAGCAAGGAAGAGAAGAGCGACTTCCAGTTGGAGGCTGCTGCCGACATGGGTGCGCTGATGATAGATGGTCTGACCGATGGTATCTGGTTGATGAACAATGGCGACATCCCTGCCCAGACCATTGATGAGACTGCTTTTGGAATACTTCAGGCTGCCCGTCTGCGTACCAGCAAGACCGAATATATCAGTTGTCCTGGTTGCGGAAGAACCCTCTACGATCTCCGCGAAACCATTGCCAAGATCAAGGAGGCCACCAAGCACCTGAAGGGTCTGAAGATTGGTATCATGGGCTGCATCGTGAATGGTCCTGGCGAAATGGCAGATGCCGATTATGGCTATGTGGGCGCCGGTCCAAACAAGGTAAGCCTCTACCGCAAGCAGGTTTGCATAGAGAAGAATATCCCGCAAGAAGTGGCAGTAGAGCATCTGCTTGCCCTCATTGATGCGGATAAGAAATAAAGATGATATAAATCGAATTTACAAACAGCCGTGTTCTAACACGGATTGTACTTCATAGATTAAAATTGAACTCTTGAAGTCCTCGGTGCGAGATGCATCGGGGACTTTTTTATGTACTTTAAAACTATACATACTATTTTACGCAAAACGTTACGTTAAAGAATTTTAAAAACAACGTATAATGATTGTATATTTTACAAATAATTTATAACTTTGCAAAAAGATTAAAGTTGCCGGATAACAATATATATATCACGGTATTAACAATAAAAAAATACATTCAATTGTATAGGATGATAGTATTCAGAAGTAGCATTATTTCAATTAATTAAATAAAACCAACTATTATAACGGTGGTTCCAAATCGGATCATCGCATTTCTTATTTACAATATGAAGCATAAGAATATTTTTAGTAAAAGAAAATCAACAGTATTGTTTTTTACCATAGCATTTTTAGCTATGGGGGGGTATTGTGTCGCTACTAAAGCGCAGACTACCCAGATTGCAAGTACATTGGAAAAACTGAAAGGACAGGAAGTGACCAAGGAAAACTACACTCAGTTTGTCACAAACGGCGAAAAGCCAAGCTCAATGAAAGATGCCCTGTTTAATGGTCAAGCTAAGAACATGTTCTTGCTCTACAACAAGGGCACGGGCAAGTTTCTTACCTTTGGTGGCTACTGGGGCGCAAGTGCCACGCTCAGCGATACACCTTGTCCCTTCTGGCTGCAAAGTAGAAATGACACCAAAGAAACACAAGGCAGCTACGTTCGCTATCCAGAGAAGACTGGAGAAACCGTAAGCAGCGAAAAAGGAGAGGAGAGCTATACTAATAGCGAGCAAAAATTTCCTGTCCTAACAACACCAAAACCATTTTATTTTGGAAGCCAAGAAGGAAACAACAGAAGCCACGCTATCTATAAATCGATACAAATAGTAAAGAGCGGCGGAACAACAACAGACATCAAGGTTAAGAAAACAGAAGACACCTCCGACGATGCTTACCAAACGGCAAGCAGCGAAGCCCCATTTATACCCAACGGAAAGAAGTTCAAGTCGGAAGAATTGAATGTTGATTTTGACAAAGGCGACAAGATTGTTGTCAAGATTGACCTAAGCAACTGTATGAATAATGCAGAAAACATCCTGTCAATAGGAACAAAAATTGAAGAATGGAACAATGTAGGTGACGACATGATTCACGTTTATTTCATCAAAAGTTCAAGGACCTTCAATATAGACAGAACATACGGCTATAGCCAAACAAAAGAGACAACCACCATTACCGACTTGACTGATATCACCATCACGCTTACCAAAAAGACTCTTTCGATTGTAGAAAATAGCGACGCTGGTACAAAGCAAGAGTTTCCTATCACGAAATCTTTTTACTTTGGAAGCCAACAAGGAAACAACAGAAGCAACGCTATCTATAAATCGATACAAATAGTAAAGAGCGGCGGAACAACAACAGACATCAAGGTTAAGAAAACAGAAGACACCTCCGACAATGCTTACTACACGGCAAGCAGCAAAGCCCCATTTATACCCAACGGAAAGAAGTTCAAGTCGGAAGCATTGGACGTTGATTTTGACAAAGGCGACAAGATTGTTATCAAACTTAACCTGAACTCATGTCCTAATAATGTTAACGCAGCAAACATCCTGTCAATAGGAACAAATATTGAAACATGGAGCCAAAATGGTGAAAACATGGTTCATGTTTATTTCACCAAGAGTTCAAAAACATTCAATATTGACCGGACATGGGGCAAGGCACCAGACCAGATAAACAAAAAAACGACAACCATTGCCAGTTTGGATGATGTCACAATCACGCTTTCAAAAGATGCTCTTACAATTTCCTCACAAAAGCACGGCTATACCATTCCTTACAAAGAAGGAAAAGCAGGAACCTTCGCCAAGTTTAAGTATGAGAACGATGCTTATGTGCTTGATAACGAAGGCAACCTTCAGCTGACCGACGATGCATCAGGCAAAGGCTATTATGACACCAATACAGGGTCGGAGAACTATACCTATGCCGATGCTCCAGACGATGTGAACCCTACATTTTTCATCTCACGCTCTATTCACAGCAATGAAGATGGAGTAGATCCTTTCTTGGCTTATGCGACCATACGATATGGCACATATAATAATGATAATGGTCTGTCAGAGAAAATGGCTGGCGTATATACAGACAAGCCAATCTATTCAACAGGAGATAACGGCAAGAAATATAATCCTGAGTATGCCCGCTGGCAGTTTATCCCTACTGGCACCACTGGCGAATATCGCCTGGCGCTTCACATGAATGTAAACCTCAAAACGGGTCTTGGATATGCTGAGGTAAACGATCCAAGTAAGACCAAGGAGGCAACCTATTATATGACTGCAAGCAGCGGCTATATCAAAGGCGATACAAAAGCCATAAAAGAAGATGACAAGCAGCACTATCTCTACAGCACGGTAGATAAAAGCGGTAAAAGAACTTACATAACAGATTTCTCCGACAGATACGAGATGGTAAAGATGACCGAGACACCAGAACAGAGCGGCAACTATGCCATCTGGAAACTGATTACCGCACACGACTATCTGTTCATGCTCAATAGCCAGCAGAGTGCGCTCAAAGAGACGATAGACCTGAGTGCTGTGTTGGCAGATCCCGACTTCTCAAGACACAATGATGGATTGAAGAACTGGAATATAGACGAGACACTGAGTAATGCTTCAAAAGAGTACAACAATGCCAAGCTGCGCATTGGTTACGACGGCAACTATAAAACCAATTTAGAAGCGAATATTTACAACTCCGGAGCAGATGAGCTATGGAACTTCAACGATACCATAAACAGAGGTCGCACCAACAATAACTTCTGTGCCAACCATAGCCGCTACATGTGCGCCACCGTCCAGAATAGAGGCTACGGTCGTATGTATCAGAGCATAACGATTGACAGTCCAGGCTGGTATATCGTTCGTTGCCAGGGCCTTACCACCATCAACGCATATCTCTATGCTACGGTGAAAGAAGGAAATGCTAAGGCGGAAAATGAGTTCAAATGCGACTTGAGAAAGATTACAGACGAATATCTTCAAAAGAACCTGCAGATTCTGAATGCCAAAGATGCTTACTGGCCTTACGACCAGGCAAGTCCGATGTATAATGCAGCTGTTGACATGAACGACGAGCATGTGCAACCCAACCATGTGAAGGAAAGTACATCGCAGGTGCTCTTCTATGTAGAGAGTGCATCTCCCTCTGCACCTGCTACAGTTACCTTCGGTGTGAACATTCCACAGCAGACGACATACGAGACGGCTTACAATGGCACACGCTCTTATTCGAAAGACTTCACAGCCTTCGACAACTTCCGTCTGCTCTATGGAGGACAGGAGAGAAACGAGCCTTTCCTCATCCTCAACGAGAACGATGAGAACCTCGACTATCTCGACCAGACTATACACAAGTATAAGAGTCATGGCGACATACGTAAGAAGCTGTTGCTCCACCGCACGTTCACCAAGAACAGCTGGAACACCATCATCCTTCCTGTGGGTCTGACCCAAGAGCAGTTCAAGGGTGCCTTCGGAGAGAATGCACAGATTGCCGAGCTCAGCACACTCACCGCATCCCAGATACGTTTCAAGACCATAAGCAATAGTACCAAGGTGACCGCTCCTGACGGAACATCTTATAACTACTGGCTCAAGCCGATGACCCCTTATCTCATCAAGATAAATGATGAAGGCTATGAGGCGCCAAAGAATACCGACGAATACACGGCTTATCTCTTCAACTGTGCTGATAACGGCATGACTTATCAGACCAAGACCATCGGCGGTCCTGACAATGCCTACTACAGCATCGACGACATCACGATGATAGAAGGCGAAGGCTTTGCCAAGACCAAGCAAGAAGGCAACTTCAACCACTGGGACTTCAAGGGCATGACCCAATCCAATATTGATGGCACCCAGAAAGCCTACTCTTATGTCATCAAGGGTCAGGAGACCAATGCTGAGGTGAACGGCGGCAAGATGACAGCCTACGGTATGCTGACACGCAACTACACCAAGGATGCAACAAGCGGCAAGAACACCTTACTCCCAGGACATTCGCCTATGACAGATGCCTATATCATGACAGCAGACAAGACCACCAACAAGCCCGTCTTGAAATATAAAACAGGCGGTGGTGCCTCGAAAGGTTTCCGCTGCTGGTTCCGCTACAGCACCACAGAATCTTCTGCAGCCAAGCCACAGTTTGCCCTCTTCATCGACGGCATCAGCGAGCCGACAAGCATAGAGGATATCATGAACAATGATGAAGGTATCACTCCTGCCGAAAAATTCGCCAATGGCATCTATTCGCTCAACGGACAGAAAGTAGGCGACTCAGAGGCTGCATGGAACCATCTGCCAAAAGGCATCTATATCGTGAATGGTAAAAAAGTAATCAAGTAATAGATAAACGCAGAATTAATGATACAAAAGAAATATATAAAACCAACAACAAGGGTTGTTTTTGTTGACTTGGAGGAACTGATGATTCCTGCGCCGCAGAGCGGTGCAGCCGTCAGTTCAAAGGATACACCAAGCAACGATGATGTAACAATAGGAATCGATAATAGCGGCTTTGGAAGCTCAAGTTCTGATTGGGACGATGAAGACGAAGCCCTGTAAAACATATCATGCAGAAATCATAAAATACAAAATCATCTAAAGAACTAACCTCCCCCTTTGGTAAAATCCAATGAGGGAGGTAGTTTTCATCATAAAGTAAGGTAAATGAACATACAACATCATCAACCAAAGAACTGATTATAGTCATACTCGGAGAAATAAAGTTCTATTTTCATTTCTCAACGCCACAGATATCGCTCGACGTGCTGGCATTAATCCTTCACTCATGCGACAATATACCAGTGGAGTAAAAACTGCTGGTGAAAAAACATACGGCAAGTTAAATGCCTGCCTGAATAAAATCAAATCGAATTTACAAACAGCCGTGTTCTAACACGGATTGTACTTCATAGATTAAAATTAAAATTTTGAAGTCCCTGGTGCGTGATGCATCGGGGACTTTTTTTGTGTACTTCTACATTTATATCAGGGCTGCCTTTGAACTGAACATCCATGGGATTCTTATTTTTCCACCAGAACCTCCTTCTCTTCATAACGGTCGAAGCCGATGCTCATATCAGCACCGTGCTCCCGAAAGATGGAGAGAAGGCGTTCCTGTATGTAAGGAGGAATGTCTATCTCGCCACTCCTTGCCTTATAAAACCTGCGACGGGTATAAGGCGTATGGGAATAGAAATAACGGGTTCTGCCCGATGGGATGGTATTGTAGATGCGCAGGAATCCCCTCGCCCATACTTGCTTTTCTGCTACAAGATGATAGGGACACTTCTCGCCTTCACTCACCAGATGCTTCACATTGAGCACCTCAAAGGTGTCAGCATTGGCAAGCGCCTTGACATACTGCGCATAACGGGCACAAGTGTTGCTACGTGTGCAGGATACCATAGGGCAAACTACACAATGTGGAATATTCTTCATACTTTCTTTTATTTTTAAGTTATTTATAATTCATAGAAAAAGGCTCAGACAGAGAGGGTAAAGCTCAGAGATAGAATGCTGGAACTCAGAGATAGCGTTTTAACTTACTAAGGCACATTTGTGCCCTGGCTGAGGGCACAAATGTGCCTTAGGCAAGTAAAATCATAACTCTGAGCTTCACAACTGAAAACCAGTCATTTCGCTCTCGGAAAACAGGGAGACCGGAATTTTGAAATCTGATACGACGTTTTGCCTTCACCCTTCACCTTTTCTTTTGGAATGCCGATAAACACTGGGGCTCCGAGGGTGAAGGGTAAAATTTAACCCTTCACCCACCATTCACCCACCTGTCACCCAATCAAGCAGCAGCAGAAACAAGCAGATAAGCCTGCCCCCTCTTAGTATGCTTATTGGAGCATCCCATCAGTCTGAGCGTCTGGCCAATTTTCACTTTCAGGCTCATGCTTGGCAGCAACATAGGATACTGCTCATGGAGCACATTATACACCTCTGAACAATTCATCCACTTCGCCTTCTCTTCTTCCCCCGGCACTCGGAAACAAGTCTTGAGCATCGTCTCCAAATCATCAGTTTTGAAGAAAGCTAAATTACGTTCCTGCAAGCGAATCACCTCCTCATTGGAGAACCAATAAGGTATCTTCTTATCCCTCAATTCATACATTACTTGCGCATAGAGCTGGTCGTAATAGACGACCGAGACGTTGTCTATATGATAACCAGAAGGGATGTGAATACAGATGAATCGACGACTTCCCGTTGGGTCGCAGAGCGGATGCTCATCATTGGTGGTGGCCAGGAAGGAAGCATAGCGGGGACGATCTGCCTGCGCCTTGCCGAAGATAGGACGTCCGTTCACCTTTACCTTGGAGAGGGTCTGTTTCAGCTTGCCCTGCTGGTTAGGTCCCATGTTGGCAAACTCGTCTATATTGACATAGAGGTTGTGAGTGAGCGCCATCTCTGCATCAAACTTATTGCCGAAGTTGATGTGGTCGAGGAAATACTGGCGCAGGTGCTCAGGCAAGAGACGATTGGCAAAGGTACTCTTTCCGCAACCCTGTGAACCAATCAATACAGGCACCACCTCGTTGCCATGCAGCGTATCCATCTGCAGCCAATGAGCCACCGCAGAACGGAGCCAGATGGCGCACCATGACAGTTGCTCACTTGTCAGTCCCGGTATTCTGCTGAACAGTTCGGCAACATGGTTCTTGCCGTCCCACTTGGGCAATCCCATGAGATAAGCTCTGATAGGATCAAAGTCAGGAACGACATCAGAGCAGATGTATTCCTCGATGTCCTGTCGGGGCGACTTCTTGCCTCCCACTCCCATTTTTTTGGCAGCTCTGACTATGGAGTTGACCTTCTCCTTGGTCATCACCTCCCATTTCAGATTGCTATTCTGAAGAGTGGTCTCTTCTTTCTCATCAACAGAAGAAGCCTCATCAACAGAAGATACCTCAACATCAGGAGATGCTCCATCATCAGGGGAATCCCCTTCTATGTCCTTCAGAACAGCCATTTCCGTCTTTCCGCTAAGCAAATTACGACGGAAGGCATAATGCTCTTCCATAAAACTCTCTACCATATAGATAGAAGATCCGCTACCTGTCATCAATAATGACATCTCATTTAGTTGTTTGTTCATAATTTATTTTTTTATATTAATGATTAATTAATTAATTAGCTATTGTCATATCATTCTGCAAGTCTCGCCTTCCAACTTGCTCCTTTTTTAAGATGAAGGGCGGTGAAGGGTGGTGAAGGGTGATTTTGAGTAATTTATCACGTAACATCCTATCACACAGTAACTTACAAGCAACTGATGAAGGGTGAAGGGATTTTACCACATCGCAGTACGATTTCTTATCGACAATGCAAAGATACAAAACGGAAGCCCCCTTTTCCAACTTTTCCCTGCAACCCGGAAACACAGCAGGGAAAAACGGGGAAAAAATAAAGGGTAACGGGGAAAACAGCAGGGAAAAATAAATTTTCCTTATACATTCATTGGTTTTCTCACTCTTTTTCTTTATCTTTGCAAAAAAATAGGAGATTCAGACATGGCAGACATCAACATCAGAAAATTACCAGCAGGCATTCAGTCATTCAAAATGATCAGAGAAGAAGGCTATGTCTATGTAGATAAGAGCGACATCGTTTGGTATTTAGCAAACTGTGGCAAACTGTTCAATTACTTGAGCCGCCCTCGTAGATTCGGCAAGTCTATCCTTGTCGATACACTACAGATGTACTTCGAAGGAAGAAAAGAACTCTTCGAGGGACTGAAAATCATGCAGTTGGAAAAAGAATGGAAGCAATATCCTGTTATTCGTCTTGACCTTAGCCGTGGCGGTGCGAATGCAGAAACTTTGCGCTCATACCTTGACTTACGTTTCAAGGAATATGAAAAGAAATATGCCATCACCCTCCCATCTACAGCCCATCTTGCCGACCGTTTTGACGCCATCATTACCACCGCATACAAACAAACAGGCTTGAAGGTTGCTATTCTTATTGATGAATATGACTCTCCCCTACAGCACTCATGGAAAACTCCTGAACACGAGAAATGCACAGAAGTTTACCGTGAGGTCTTTGCCATTTTGAAAGCCGATGACGAATACGAGCGACTGGTGTTCATCACAGGTATCACCAAGTTCACTCAGATTTCTCTATTCTCCGTTTTAAACAACCTGACCAACATCAGTTTCTTGCCTGAATACGCCGCCATCTGTGGTATCACTGAGGAGGAAATCAGCGAAAACTTCAAGCCAGAGTTGGAAAGAATGAACATTCGTAACAAGTGGACAGCACAAGAGACACATGACCACCTCAAAGAGTATTATGATGGTTATCACTTTAGCGAGGACAATATGATTGACATTTATAATCCATACAGTCTGATAAATGCCTTGGAACAATCCAAAATCAGAAATTATTGGGCAGCATCGGGTGCAACCTCACTTCTCCTAAAGTTTGTTGACAACATGGAGCTACGCCTAAAAAGCTTCGAGAATTGCCGGATCATGCGAAATACCTTGGAATTATCAGATGTAACAGGAGGTGGTGCTTCCTTATTTCTATATCAGTCAGGCTATCTCACTATCAAGGACAGCGATGAGTTTGGCTATATTTTAGATTTCCCTAACGAAGAAGTGAAGCAAGCTCTCTATGATCTCGTTACATATATGTCATCGAACTCAAATTAAGAAACAACGGTGGCAAGGACGCTGCCACCCAACAAATCCTCGACCGACAATACATGGAACCATTCAAGGCTGACAATCGTCAGATTATCGGATTGGGAATAGAACTCGACGAAAATGGAAAAGGTCTCTTGGATTGGAAGAGAGTGGAATAAGAATGGTTCTCTCTCCGAGTCTTTTCTCGCACAATTCGAGGGAAATCATTCAAGTTTTTTATCTTACTGGCTTATAATTCAGAAATTTTATCTAGATTTACACCAATATAATATTCATTCAAATCATGCAAGTCATTACCCATACAAACAGGTAATAACAGGCTATTTATACAACCATGACAGATAAAGACGAACAACAATCACCGTTCAGCTATGAAGTTTTCGACCGACAACTGAACACCTTTTATATGATGTGCCAGGTTCTCATGCAAGGCTGGGAAGACTACAGTACCCAGGAGATGAACTTTGACATCCGCTCTCTATGCACCAAGGCTTCAAGGCTCTGCTACATGGCAGACCAGGATTTCGCTTTGCAGCACAACGACCTGACCCACCAGCGCAAGTTCATCAATCAGACCCATATCGACAACATCAGCCAGATCGTCATCAATGAGATGAGCCCTTTCTTAAAAAAAATAATAGAAAATTATCAGGCCACCAAAATACTGGAAGGTCATAAGAGCGGCATGTTTTCTGCACAGATGAGCATCCTGTTTCCCAAACTGCATGAACTGCTCATAGAGGATGGCATGTCGGAAAACTCCATTGCCAATTTCTTAACTGACATCAATATCGTGGAAAAAACTTTTCTCAAGAAAAACAAATTTGCGAAATATCCTGGAGTAAAACCCGAAGAAAGATTCTGGAATATCTTCCAACTATATGGCTACTCATGCTATCTGGTCTATCATTTCCGACGGGTAAACGATGTTTGCGGAAGATATATTACGGACGACGAGGCTGGACGACTCACCGAAATGGGGGTACAGAAATATACTACAGACCCGAAAGGCAAGATGGACATCGATCTGTATATCTCTACTCTGGAATATAATAACGACCGGCTGACACTCAACATAGACCAGATGCGCTCCGAACAGCGCAAACTGCAAAACGAAGTGCCTGACAGTCTGCTCCTGCCGTTCCTACACCATGTAAACGATGCCTATGAGATGGGAAAGGAAGTAAACCAACTGACATTTACTGCTGAAGAATACATCAGCCTGCTCTCTGCTACTGCCAAATGGCAGCTTCTGGAACAGCGAATTTACGAATGTCAGAATCCGAATGAAATAAAACCGCAGTTCGACAATGAGGTTTTTGTAACGGTACTCAACGGAAGACCGGTAAAAATGGAAGAATTGAGAAAAACGATTTCGCTGATGGTGAAGTTGGTAAACAGGAAGAACCAATGGTTCTGCGTATGGAGCGTATTGAAGCATCACAATCTTTTAGGCAATTATTCTCATGAGGCTTTTGCCCGTCAGATGATGAGCAGCTACTGGTTTGGCGACGTAGAAGACTACAAGCGTTTTTCTGGCGATACCTTGCGTGAATACAAGCGTTACTTCTCCGACTACGACTACACACAATGGGATAATGATGATTTTCTGGAGCAGAAGCAGCTGTTCGGCATGACCAAATGGTCGAACTCTCTCTGCCAGAAATTTCAGAAGCTATGCCAGGAGATGGAGCAAGCCATCGTGGGGTGGAAATACTTATAACCTCTTGATTTGCAAAAAAATATTAAAGTTGATAAGTTTGTATAGCGCAAACTTGTCAACATTCTCTTTATTCACTACCTTTGCAGTTAAAAAAGATAGCTTTGCCCACAAACAACTCCATATCAGCATTCGAAAACGTATATAAGACTTACTATATACGCATGTATCATTATGCCTATGGCTTTGTCAATGACATAGATGCCGGCAAGGACATCGTATCAGACGTATTTTCCAAACTTTGGAAAGATTTCCATAATATTGATATGGACAAAGTATCAAGTTACCTTTATGTTTGCGTCCGCAATGAAAGCATGAATTACCTTCGCAAGCAAAAAGGTATGGCGAAATATGTGGAGTATTGCAAGAGTGCCTTCTCGGAAGAAGATGAAAACTACTGGCAAAGTATAGACGATAGATTGACAGAGATAGGTGCCATTATCGACACCATGCCGTCCAAGACCAAATTTGTTTTAGAGCAATGCTACATAAATGGGCACACCTATAAGGAAGTGGCAGAGATGATGGACATTACCACCAATGGTGTGAAGAAACATATCACCAAAGCCTTTTCACTACTTCGCTCCCATTTCAAGGAAAGGGAACTTAGCTTTCGTAAAGTTATTATAATATGTTAAAAACTAAGGATAGTAGTACCTTATTTTCCTATCAGCCAGTAATATAAGAAGAAAAGAGCAATTATGGACAATCCTATCAACATTCATATACAAGACAACGAAATGCCTTCTACCTTCGAAGAGTTAGAAGTCAGAAGAGCATTGAATAAAAAACATCTTCCCAATCCTGATGTCAATGCGGAATGGGAACAATTCATACATACTTTGCAGCAGGGAAACAGCAACGTCGAGGAAGATAACGCTGGTGAAGAAAAGACTGTTGAAGAAAACTCAACGATATGGCAACGCCATAGTCATCAACTCAAATTATTCGCAACTTTCATTGCAGGAGTTGCCGCCACATTGACCATCCTCGTCATTTTCCCTTGGTTGAGACAACCCAACAAGATGGAAGTGTTTACAGCCAACCAAAATGAGCAAGAGATTGTCGTGACCAGTGATGACGGCGACATGACCGTGGTCAAGAATCATCAACCAATGGCTTTCAACAAACCAGCCAATTCACCCCTACAGATGATACGAAAGACAAGAATGATGGAAGTCTCCACCCCAAGAGGAACCGACTACCAACTGACCTTGCCCGATGGAACACACGTTTGGCTGAATGCCGACAGCAAGATTTCCTTCCCAGAAAGATTTACCGGAAACGACAGAAAGGTGAAAATCGAAGGCGAGGCATACTTTGATGTCACCAAAGACGCCAAGCATCCATTCATCATATCCACAGACTATTTCACGACCACCGTCCATGGCACCAGCTTCAATGTCAATGCTTATTCCGCAAAGACTGCAGGAGTTGCCTTGGTAACAGGTAGTGTATCTGTAAAGTCAAACGATGGCAAGGAGCTGAGGATAGTTCCTGGGCAGTTGGCCTGCATCGGAACACAAGGCAAAATCGAAGTCAAGAATGTAGATGTATATCCTCTTACCCAATGGAAAGACGGATTTTTCTATTTCGACAATGAGCGACTCGTCGATATGATGATGGAACTGGGCAGATGGTACAATGTCAGCGTGGTCTTTGAGCACGAAGAGGACATGAACCAACGCCTGCATTTCGTGGCAGAACACAAAGAAAAACTCAGCGACATCATCAAGCGCATCAATGACCTAAACATTGTCAAGATTACATTGGAAAAAGACCACGTCTCTATACAATGAGACACCCTTCATCATTCCGTCAGGAGGCATTATTCTAAAACAAAATAACACAAAATATCTCTTTTTCGTAACAATTTTGCATTTTTACAGTACCCATTTGTTTACAATGTGTGTATTACAAGTGAGTATTTTATAAATCTAAATGCATATTAACATGAAAAAAAAGAGATTTGGAATCTTTTTCCTGAGTATCTTGTTTGCATTGACCACTGTCACTGCTTTTGCCCAAGGCAACAAGATTACGCTCACGGTAAACAAGGCTTCTTTGCCATCCGCACTCAACCAGGTGGAACGGCAATCGGGTTATTACAAAATCAACTACGACTACAACCAGTTGAACAAGTACACCGTCAGTGCTGAAATCAAGAACAAGCAGGCACTGGAGGCGGTCAACACGCTATTGGGTAAGCTGCCATTCACAGCCAAGGTAGATGGGCGCTATATTCAAATTAAGAAAAACTCAGCTCATCTCAACCTGCAAAAAAATAGAAACAGCACAGTTAAAGGTGTAAGCGGACGTATTACTGACAAAGATGGCGAACCCCTGATTGGTGTTACCATTATTGTTCCTGGCACCCAAAAGATGACTATCACTGATGTAAACGGAAACTTTTCCCTACCAGCAGATCCTTCCGACCGTATTGAAATTTCCTATATCGGTAAGAAGACTATTAGCCGCAAGGCTGGTAGCCATAGTCTCAACGTGATTTTATATGACGACGACAACATGTTGAGTGATGTCATGGTAACAGGTTACCAGCAACTTTCTCGCGAAAGAGCCACGGGTTCATTCGACAAAATCGGCGAGAAAGAACTTGCTGCACGCCCTGCCACCGACCTTTCTGCAGCCCTTCAGGGTTTAGTGGCTGGTATGCAAGGCACAGAAAACGAAGACGGCTCCGTTGATTTCAAGATTCGTGGAACTTCTTCTCTCTATGCCAATACCCAACCATTGATTGTAGTCGATGGTTTCCCGATCGAAGGATCTTTCAGCAGCATCAACCCAAATGACGTAGAGAGTGTCACCGTGCTCAAGGATGCTTCCGCCGCAAGTATCTGGGGTGCTCGCTCTGCCAACGGTGTGATTGTCGTGACAACCAAACATGCCAAGAAGAATACCAAACTGTCCGTCAACGGTCAAGCCTTTTGGAGAATTGGCACAGACCCAGACATAGAGTATATTCTTTCGCAAGCTGACAGCAAGACCAACGTGGATTATGAAATCGAAGCCTTGCGTAATGGTTGGAACATGGGAGAATATACCAAAGGAGGGGTCTCTGGCCTAATGACAGGCTTAACTGAAGCCCAGGAATTATACTTCCACAACAAATACGATGGTCTCTCTGAATCAGAGATGAATGCAGGCTTGGATAAGCTACGCAATCGCAGCAACCGCGACCAACTCAAGAAATACCTCATGCAACAGCAACTCTTACAGCAATACAATGTGAGCATTTCTGGCGGCACGGAGAAATTCGACAACTATCTCTCATTGATGTATGAAAAGAACAACGAAGCCACCATCAAGCGTGGTTACGAACGTTTCATGCTCAATTACAACACGGCTTACCGTTTCAACAAGCACATCACTGCCACGGCTTCCCTCACATGGCAAAAGAGAAACCGTGAGACTTCGGGTGTCACCATCAACGAATTTGCCAATCTCCAACCCTATGAGATGCTCAAGAACGAAGATGGCTCGTATGCTTACAACGCCAGCACTTTCAACCGTGACGAATTACAAGACATCAACACCATCTCATTCCCATACAGTGATTTCAGCTACAATATGTTGCAGGAAGTAGAGAATCGCAGTTATCATACAAAAAGCGACAACCTCCGCATCCAGTTGGGCTTGAACGCTAAGATTATCAAGGGATTGAGTTATGACCTGAAATATCAGTACGAGCGCAATACATCCAAGTATAGAAATATGGATAGAGAAGAGACGTTTGCCAACCGTTATGATGTCAATTTTTACACCACTTTTGATGGAGTCAACTGCACCAACTCTTTCTTACCAAAGGGTGCTCGTATCGAATCAGGAAATAGCGAGAACCATAATCAGGACTCCGTAATCAATTGTCATACAATAATGTCTTTGCAGAGAAGCACGATGTATCCGCATTGGCAGGTATCGAGATGAGCGAGTATGTGACAAGTTCTACTACCAACCCTCGCATCTATGGTTACAACGAAAACACCAATACTGTACCAGCTCCATACTATGGAAGCAAGTCTAATATTGGTAATATGTATAACTATTCTTTTTACACCACATACTATTTAACCCCATATCTCGGTTATCGTTTCAGCGAGCGTACTGATCGCTATTTGTCATACTTCGGAAATGTGGCATATATGTATGACGAGAAGTATGGTGTTTCCGCCAGTGTACGTTCCGATGGTTCCAATTTCGTATCAAAAGACAAGTCATTGCGTTGGTCGCCAATGTGGTCTGTAGGTGCAAAATGGAATATGACGAAAGAGAACTTCATGAAGGTCATCAGGTGGATTGACCGTTTGACACTCCGTGCCACATACGGTTTGAACGGAAATGCCGAGAAGAGCACTTCACCTCAGACTTTGATTTCTGTTTCATCCAGCACAACCACATTGACAGATGTTGCTACCATTGCCAGCTATGGTAACCCTACATTGAAATGGGAAACAACCCATACTACCAACTTGGGCGTGGATTTCAGTTTATTCAAGAACATATTGTCTGGTAAGTTTGAGTATTATAACCGTCTGAGCAAGGATGTGATTGGCAGCGTCACCATTCCTGCCGTATATGGTTCGACCACGCAGATGTTCAACAACGCAGAGATTTCCAACAGAGGTATCGAGTTGGAATTGACGGGCAAATACGCTTTCAATAACATAGGATTGGGCATTCGTTCTACCTTGACTTATGCTTATAATAAAAATAAGGTGGAGAAACTCTACAATCCTTTCGTTTATTGCTATGGGTATATGTCTGCCTCAGATCCATCCAACCAAGACTTTATCGAGGGCAAACCTATTGGTGCAGTCTATGCATACGAGTTTGCGGGCATGAAGGATGGGCAACCTTATGTAAAAGGTGCCGATGGCGAGCCATTCCCATTCAATGACCTCTCCCTCCACAATAGTACATACGGTTCTGATAGTTTCCTGAAGTATATGGGAAGTACCATTGCTCCAAGCACCTTCGGATGGGCAAATGAGTTCTCATGGAAAGGTCTTTCACTCTATGTTTATCTGACAGGAAAGTTTGGTGGCAAGTTCCGCGCTCCGGTGGCAGACACTCCTCCATTGGTTGGAGGTGGTTCCGTATTCATCAGTAAGTTCATCTCATATTACCAGAACAGCGATGGAACACAATGCCCAACCTTGCCAGAACCAAATGACTTCTGGTGTTATCGTTGGGGTAGATATATGCCATATCTTTCTTGCTTTGTGGAAGATGCCTCTTTCATCCGTTTGAAGGAATTGACAGTATCTTACCAATTGCCAATAGTGCTATTGCACAAGATTGGTCTCAAGCAGGCTAAAGTTTTCTGTCAGGCACGTGACTTAGGTATCATTTGGGCGGCCAACTCTTTGGGTTATGACCCAGAATGGCTTCCTGGCAGCGGAATGAACAAGCCTGCCGCCAGCATCACTCTTGGTTTGAACATCAACTTATAATCGTAAAGACGAATCATTATGAAATTAAAGACATATATATTATTGGCTTCTGCTATGTTGTCCTTGGCATCATGCAGCGACTATCTTGACAAGACACCGTCCAAGTCAAGCAATACCCCAGTAACGAGTGCCGCCAATCTCTTGGCAGTATATGATTATCTACCCAACCGTTATTGCAACAATTACTTTGCAGCCTACAGTTCAGACGATGCCTATATTCCACGAGAGATGTATATCACATCCCCTGCCAATTTTGACATCAACTATGTATTGTCATACTATACTCACTATAGAGAGGGCATCATCAACACTTCAACAGATTATTTGTGGAACAGCGAATACAACCGTATCTACAAGGCCAACTTGATGATTTCATCTTCATCAGAAGTAACGGGCACGCAAGAAAAAATCAACGAGGCACTCAGCTGCGCCTACTTTATGAGAGCTTACTCTTTCTTTGAGTTAGCCACTTTCTATTGCCAACCTTGGAGTGAGGACAACAAGGGAGAACTTGGCGTGCCTTTGCGCTTGGGACTCTCATTCGATGAAAAAGTCAGCCGTGGAACACTTGAGCAAACTTACGCACAAATCTTTTCTGATTTGCAAGCAAGCGAAGAACATGCCGTTTATGATGCCGTGCCATCTATACCATGGAGAGTTTCCAAATGTGCCATCAATGCACTCTATGCTCGCATCTACTTGACCAGAGGCGAATTCGACCAGGCACTCAGCTATGCCAACAAGGCATTGCAGAATGCCCCAGAGCTATACGACTTCAACCAATTCTCCTGGCAAAACCCAGCTCCTAAATACTCCGCTACAGACTTTTGGCCTGCCATGGAACTAAAAGTATGTGAGACCAACAACTGGAATGAAAATCAAATTCTCTACAACTATTCTGAGTGGATTTACCCAGACTTTGCCAGCGTTCCTACCCAGATGGCATATCCATCGTCAAGTTTGATCAACTTGTATGACCAGGATAATGACCTCCGTTTTAGATACTTCTACGTAGAACATGGAACTCGCCGTATGCAAAATATCAAATACGATTGGTATCGCTATAATCCATGGCATGATGGTAGATATCTCAACTCAGGACTGACCACGGCTGAAGTTTTGCTCATCAAGGCAGAATGCCAAGTTCGCTTGGGTCAATGGCAAGAAGGTTTAGCCACCTTGACACCATTGCGCAAAGCACGCTTCGAGGCGGGCGCCCCAACAGCTCTCACAGCCAACAACCAAGCAGAGGCTTTACAGCAAGTATTGGAAGAACGACACAGAGAGTTGCCATTCTACTTCCGATTTGGCGACATCAAGCGTTTTGCCATCACAGCTGATACCAGTGACGATGTAACCGTGACACGTGATTTCTATGATATGACCGTTACTAAGGTCAATACGGACAGTCAGAAGACCTACACGATTCCTGGCAACAGCAAGTGCTGGGCTATGCCTATCTATCAGACAGAAATCACCTCTTCCAAAGGAGTTATAGAACAAAATCCAGAATAAAATCAACTAATAATTCTAACAATATGAGAAAGAATATTATTTCACTCTTCGTAATTGCAATCTGCCTACTTTCCACAGTAGGAAGCATTGCCAAACAAAAGCAGATGAAGCTTCGTGTCCTCTATTTGGGAGGTCAAGTAGATTGGACACATGGCGAGATGGGGTCAGAAGACCATTACAAAACCCAAGAGGATTTTCAAAAATCTCAAACTGAGCGCATGAATGCCTTTGGCGACCTGCTGCGCACCTATTTCACCACAGTAAAGACGATGCCTGCAAGTGACTGGAAACCCGAGTTGAGCAATGGCTATGATGTAACCATCTTTGATGGCGTACCTCCTGTACTCAAGGAAACGGACAAGGAATATATCTATCAAGGCAAAGTCAACACGATGAAAATCAAGCATTATCTCCCAGAAGACTTTGCTTGCCCAAGCATTACCATTGCTAGTATCGGCAACATAATCGGTCAGCCATACGGATGCAAGAACGACTGGCTGTGCCTATGCCTGGACGCAGACGCTCATGGCATGAACCTCCAGCATCCTATCTTCAAAGGTCCTTTCAAGACACATATCACTTTGAAAAAAGAGCCCACTCCAGAAGATGCCCTACATTATGGATATTTCCAGGATTGGAATGTGCCTGATTCTGTGATGATGTGGAAAGTCAATACCAAAGGATATAAAACGACCCAAGAGTTCAACATCGGTATGGTATCACGCCCATGGGGCTATATGGACTCCCCAGACTGCGAGGCCATCTCCAGTGGTGTTTGCGCCAAGACCATTGATGCGGTGGCTTTAGGTCGTCACGGCAATTTCTTCACTTGGGGATTCGTAGGTTCTCCACTCTATATGACCAATGAGGCAAAAGTGGTCTTTGCAAATGTCGTGGCATATATGGCAAAACATCGTGGTGTACCTCTTGTCAGAAAATACAACGACCGTATCTCCACTCGTGAATACATCAAGGAAGTGAGATATTGCTGTACCCGAAAATACGTGGAGGAAAGAGCCGTCAGCGACAAGGCTTTCTATGACTCAATTTTAAAAATAGGCAAAGAAGCCCGTGCCAAGAAGGCAAAGGGAGAACAACTCACTAATCAAGAGAAAATGTATGTTGATTATACCGAGAACGATATTCCTAAGCAAAAGAACTATGCTGAAACCATGCAGGAGAAGCATCCAGAGCTTTATGCACAGTTTGGAGACGATGAGGCCAAATATCTCGCCTATTATGATGAGAACACTCCTTACTTCTATGGTGGACAAGGCAGCTACAACCTGTACGTTGATACGGATGCCAAGGCTTGGCAAATACCAAACAATGACAAGCAATTGATAGACAAAGCCATCTCTTGTTTGGAAAAGAACACTGAAGTAGATAGAGCCAAGCGCATCTTGGAGAGATACACCCTCTGCGACTTCCAGACTCCTGCAGAATGGCGCAAGTGGTACAACACCTACAAAAACAAGATGTTCTTCACCGAGAGTGGCGGATGGTATTTCATGGTCAACGACAAGAATGCACCTGGCAACGACTATAGCGTAGCCCAAAAAAGAGAGGCTAAAGAAAATACTGCCAAGAATCTCATAGACCAACCAGAAGTAAATCACAATAATCCTTTGGCTATCAATGCTTATGTCGAGAAACTCGACTGGGGAGGTTTCGATGTGGTATTCGACCTCAAACTCATGGACGGCTATCATGTATATCGCACTGTCGATGAAAGTGACCCATATATTCCGATGAAGATAACATTCTCATTGCCAGACGGTGCCATCCTTGGCGATGCCTATTATCCTATTGCCAAGCCTTTCGTCAAAGACGGAACTACGATTTACGAGGGCAAAACCACCATCAGGCAAAATTTAAAAATGCAGACACTTCCTGCCACCATCAAATGCACATTTGAATGCCAATGCTGCGATGCCAATGTCTGCATGCCTCCTTTCTCCAAGGAATTTACATTCGAAGTCAAATAACCAAGACTAAAGAAAGACTGCCGAATGGCAACCAAACACACCGTTGGAAAAATATAGGGACTTACTTCCTGATCGTTGGAAAAAGGTATAAACGCGGAGCCGATTACATCAGTAATTAGCTGATTTTCAATAACTTAATTTATAGAAATCTATATGACTTAATAAAGCGCTTCTTTAACACCTAATAAAGCGCATCATTAGACCTCAATAAAACACATCATTAGACTATGATTGAACGGCTCCGCGTTTATACCTTGCGTCTGCTTTCAAATGTTCGTACCTTTGCACCATAATTTTAAGTTTCAGAAGCTATGCCAGGAGATGGAGCAAGCCATCGTGGGGTGGAAATACTTATAACCTCTTGATTTCCAAAATAATATTAAAGTTCACAAGTTTGTGGTCCACAAACTTGTGAACTTTATTTTTTTTGCGTACTTTTGCATCAGAAATCAAGACTAAAGGCATTATGGAAAAAGCATTCGTATATGGTATGTCGGTAGAAGGCAATAACTTCACTGACAGAATAGAAGAAACCAAACGTATCAAGGCTGACTTTGAACATGGCATCAACGTGATTCTTATCTCACCAAGACGTATGGGCAAGACTTCTCTTATCAAAAAGGTTATATCAGAGATAGACAACCCGATGATAAAGGTAGTATATATGGATATTTACGACTGCAGAAGCGAATATGATTTCTACAACCGATTCGCAGAAAATATCATGAAATCATTGGGAAACAAAATGGAACAGGTGATGGAAAACATCAAGCAATTTCTCGTGAGAGTTTCTCCTAAGATATCATTCAGCCCTGAACCTACATCAGAGTTTTCTATCTCGCTTGGCATCACTCCGAAAAATTATTCGCCAGAAGAAATTCTGAACCTCCCTGAAAAAATAGCGAAGGAAAAAGGAGTCCGGCTGGTGATATGTATCGATGAATTTCAGCAGATAGGTGAATTTCCTGATTCTTTGGATGTTCAAAAACGCTTACGTGGTGTCTGGCAACACCACCAGAATGTATCCTATTGTTTCTTTGGCAGCAAACGACATCTGATGGAAAACATCTTCCAAAGTCGCCGCATGCCATTCTATATGTTTGGCGAAATGCTTCACTTGGAATGCATACCTACAGAATATTGGGTACCATTTATCTGTTCCCGATTTGAAAAATACGGCAAATATATATCCGAAGAATTTGCAAAACGGATTTGCGAGACGGTAAAGAACTATTCTTCATACGTACAACAGTTGGCATGGAATGTAATGGCTGAGACTGAAAAGGAAGTGAATGAAGAATGTCTGCTAAGCGGCATCAATGCGCTCCTGCAGCAATGTAACAGTCTTTTCGTACAGCAAACAGAAAGTCTGACTACCTACCAGCTCAACTTCATCCGTCTGTTGTGTAAAGGCATACACTCAGGCTTTACTGCTCAAAACATCACGGAAGATCTTCCATTAGGTAGTAAATCTAACATAGACCGCATCAAGAAATCTCTGATTGACAAAGAGATTATCTACATCGAGAAGCAGGGTGTTTTTCTTGCCGACTGTGTATTTGAACTCTGGTTTAAGAAGGAAATGATGTGATGCCTCATAAATCAGCAAATATCATTATTATAGAGCAAAAACAACCGATAGTGTACGAAAATTGATGTTTTTAAACATGTTTTCGCACGTTATCGGCTGTTTTTCATAAAAGTTACACGACCGGGTTACTCATGAGATGCCTCTCCATCCATTCACTTTAGCAGAAACAGAAGAATTGTGTACCAGTAAGCAGCCAGAAAGATTAAGTGTTTGCGCAGCTCTATAAAAGCTAAAAGCACGACCATCTTCTCAGATAGCCGTGCCAATAATATTTTTCAAAACCACTGTTTTGCAAGAGAGAGATTGTATTTATTTCTTCAATAATTCATCAATAAGCTTAGAAGTCTCTGGGCTTGATGGTCTTGGCGCATCAGCCTTGATAATCTTTCCTTCACGATCAAGCAAAATGAAACGAGGGATGCCATTGATGAGATATTTATTCATAAACTCATCCTTATTACCCATGTGTAACTGAATACCCTTCATGTCACCCTTTTGAATGCGCTTTTCCCAAGCCTGCTTGTTTTGGTCGCAGGACAAACCGACGAAGTAGATGTCCTTACCAACGTATGCCTCCTCCAACTTGGTCATATAAGGAAGTTCACCACGACAAGGACCACACCATGTTGCCCAAACATCGATATAAACATATTTACCCTTCAGAGACTCCAAGGAAACCATCTTACCATTGATATCAGGACAATTAAAAGAAGGTGAAGGATTACCAGCTCTCAAAGCTTCCCATTGCTTGCACATATTGTCAAACTTCTCTATATTCTTGGCATCTGTTACATTCTTGTGGAAGTATGCAATTACTTCATCATTTCCATCCAATCCAGAACCAGAAACCACACCATAAAGATAAGCATTAGTTACATAAGATTTCACTTGAGCATCTGCAACATGAGCATCCATGAAGTTCATAAATTCTTGTTTTCTATCACCACCCTTAAAAATCTGACACAAAATAGAATTCGTGATAAACTCTCCGTATTCAGGATATTCAAACAAACTACCATCCATAACAGCCAATTCCTTCAACTTGGTATAATAGGCAGCAGAAGGCACAAATGACTCTAATTTATGAATATAAGGATAATATGACTTATATAAAGGGAACTTAGAAAAAGACTGCAATTTCAAATGTTCTTGTTCTTTCTTAGTGAATTTAGCAGGTAAACCCGCCTTTTTCAATAAGGCCAAGTTAGCCTCATATACACTATCATTACTCTTGATAAAAGCAGCCTCATCCTTGCCAAAATCATTAAAGCCAAGAAATGCAAAGCGAGTTTTCAACAAATAGTTATTGACAGATGCCAAATCACCAGTACAATTGAAAACACGAGATTCTGTATCATAATCTACAGTCAGATCTTTATCAGACTCCAGATATAAATTACGACTGAAAGATTTACCATAACGTACCTGTACGTACTGTGGAATGAAACCATCCTTTTTTACAGTAACTACACCATTCACTACATCTACATCCATTATGTCATTGGATGCACACCAAGTCAACTTCAACTTTGCTCCTTCCTCTGGATGAACAATTTTAAAAGTATAAGTTCCTGCGTGCATTGACATAGCGGCAAGCCATGTCAATGCAATACTAAATATTCTTTTGCTAATCATTTATTGATATTATTAGTTGTATTACTTTGCAAATTGAAAACCATCAAGACAGAACCAAGCAGGTGTACGCATTTTACCATTTTCATCCTTATCAGAGGAATCTAAATAGAATACTACCTTATCAACAGTACCCAAAGCCGTAAGATCCATCTTCATCCAATCAGCTACTACATAATCCCAAGTAGGATGGTCTGCGTTATGTCCTTTCTTGCAAGCCAAGTCGAAACTAACACTTCCTGTCTCACTACCAGCAAGGTAACCCTTAGCTGTAACTATGAAATAGTCATTTTCCCCAAACTTCTTTACACCGCCTTCAACGTATGTATGCCAAATTCCCTTTGGTTTGCTGGGAATATTAGGATTTTGCATAGGCTTTTCCGCTGTTCCGTATGTATCACCATAAGTCATAGCAAGATAATCCCATGTTGTATTAGATACAAGAATGTACTCAATCTTCTTTGGCTTGTCCAAAGTAAAGTAAGCATCATCACCATTGATATGGCAAACCAAATATGTACCTGTATTATTAGGCTTGGTTGACCAAACACTATAGCGCATAGAGTCAACAGCAGTCTCGTCACCTCCCCACGTGAAAGAGCGCAAAGAACGATTACTATAACAGAAACCACCTGCCAATTGTTTACCAGCCTTCACTGTATTGAAATTCATACCCGCAACAGAGAACCCATTGTCAGGAATGACATGAGAGAAACGAGTTGGAATCTCTAATTCCGAAAAAGTGATATTATCGGCATGAGGAATGACCAAATCCATATCATCACTACATGACGCCATCAATCCTCCAAAGAGAACTAACATACTAAATATAATCTTCTTCATTGTCTTATTTTATTATTTATTTTTATTATTCAAGTCCAGAATTTTGCTCTATAACATTGCTATGAGCATGAATCTCATCATCAGGAATAGGCCAGCAATACTGATTCTCACTGAAATTGACTTCTGGCTTTAATGTATAAATCCATGGTTTTCCATCATGCTCGAAACGTAAAGATGCAAACCAAGGGGTTTCATTCTCCATGAACAAAGCCACTACGTATTCCTTGAAAATCGCATCCATCAATTCCTGATGTGTACTGATACCTGTGACAGGTTCCATTACAGGATTGGTGTATTTGGCTCTCATCTCATTCAGAGGAGCCAAAGCACCCTGAATATCAGAAGGATTAGTTCGAGCCAACAATTCAGCTTTCATCAAATATAACTCGGCATAACGCATAGGATAAGTAGCATACATATCATTCTTTCCTGCATAGCGGCCGCGATGATAAAGCTTGGTCAAGATATTGTCTTTAGTACTGGTATCCCATGTTTCTGGAGCACGAGCAGTACCAAAAGTTACATCATGGCGTGCATCATTATCAAGCCATTCCTGAACCAAATCCGTAAACTTATTGCTATAATAGAAGCCGTATGAGTACATAAATTCATAACCAGAAATACCATAATAAGAATCCGTATTATCACCCAAATAATGTGAGAAACAGTTTTCCTTGGAATTCCAGCCATTTTCGTAAAGTTTAGCCAAATCGGTTTCCATCTGCCAACCAGAATTGTTTGCCAATAATTCGTTGACCAATGTCAAAGCTTTAGCATAATCTCCTTCCCATCCACGAACCAGCAACAACTTTGCATGCATGGCCTTGGCAAAGAGTTTATTCATACGATATGCTGTAGTATAATCAGGAGCATTCTGTTCTGCAAACTCTAAATCATCAAGAATATATTGATAACTCTCACCTACTGTACTTCTGCCTACCATCAAGTTAGACAATTCAGAAGTCTGGTCACGATAGATGATACCGTATGGAGAATCAGCCTTGTCAAACCAATGTCCATAGAGCCACAATAATTCCAAATTACAATAGCCACGAAAACAACGAGCCTCGCCTAAGAGTGAGTTTTTGTCAGCTACAGAAGGAAAACAACTGTCATCCAGCTTGTTTATACCATTGATGGCAGCATTACAAGTATTAATAATATCATATAACTGAGACCATTGACTGGCAGTAGCACTTGAACTCTGCTTATAGCTCATAGAATACATCTCATTGCTATATGTCCAAAATCCAGCCATACACTGAAGGTAAGAATACAAATATCCACCCAGATTAGAACCACCAGTCTCATATACACCATAAATGCCGTTTACAGCATTTTTTGCACCAGAATAATCCAAGACTGCATTATCTGTAGTCAAGGAATGCTTTGGAGTTTCTGTAAGATAGTCATCACAAGCTGTAAAGCACAAACTTCCAGCCAGCAACAAACTGAATATTTTAATTTTCTTCATTGTTTCTTTATTTAATCGTTACTTTCACGCCTACATTAAATGTCTTTGCAGAAGGATAAGTACTATAATCTGTACCATATCCATACAATCCCGCACCAGCATTGAAGTTACCCTGAGGATCCATGCCTGGATACTTCGTTATGGTAAACAAGTTGGTTGCCTGGAATGTCAACTCTATTCCTTTAACCACAGACTTACGGAACCATTCCACAGGGAACTTGTAAGAGAGGTTTAAGGCACTCAGACGCATATAAGAAGCATCATGCAACCAGCGGTTTGTAAATACACTATTCTGACCCATACCATAGTGAGTTACTACAGGATACTTTGGATTGTTATTGCCAACCATTGTATAGCTATCTTTCACTATATTCAATGTATTATACACATTGGTACCGCCAAATGTAGAAGCTTCATCACTCCAATAACGCTGACCACCTATAGAATAGGTAAATGTCAAATTACACATCAAGCCTTTCCAATACAATGTAGTGCCAAAACCTCCAAACATATCAGGAATGGCATCACCTATATAAGTACGGTCACCATCAGCAGTAATCTTTCCGTCACCATCAAGATCGACAACATAAACATCACCTACATTTTCTGTCCATGAAGTAACACGATAGTTGGTTGGTTTTCCTGTAGAAGGATCAATTGGTTTACATGCCCAAACTTCCTCGCCATTTTCATACAAACGACCTGCATCTACATATCCATAAAAACGACCTAACTTGCCGCCTTCCTCTATCTTGTAGTTGTCATAGGCTGTACCACCCAAGTACTTGGCAACTCCATTCAATTTCTCCAAGATTCCACGGTTATGAGCTGCATTGAAGTTGACCTCCCAAGTCATATCATGATTCTTGATGATATCTGCAGTAATATCGAATTCTATACCAGTATTACTAATGGCACCTATATTCTGGTCAGCAGAGGAGAAACCTGAAGAAATCGGAACAGGACGATTTGTTATCAAGTTATCAACATACTTACGATACCAACCAAACGAACCACGGATACGGTCATCCAAGAAACCATAGTCAAGACCTATATCCGTCTGTGTCTGAGATTCCCACTGCAAAGTGTTATTACCCAAAGTTGATGGATAAGTTCCAGGCTGCTTATTGAACATATTAGAACCCATATAACTGGTAAAGTCATAATAGCCTAAGTTCTGAGAACCTGTCAAACCATAAGAAGCTCTCAACTTCAAATAACTTACGACATCTTTCAGAGGTTTCATAAACTCCTCTTCGGTCATAATCCAACCTGCAGCTACTGAAGGGAAATAACCCCAACGGTTATCCTTACCAAAGCGAGAAGAACCATCAGTACGGAAAGTACCTGTTAATAAATATCTGTCGTTATACTTATATTGAGCACGAGCAAAGACTGAAACCAAAGAAGCAGCACTCTTGTTACTATTCATCTTACTTCTATTGGCAGCACTACCTAAGTTGGTCAAAATGTCATCATCAGGGTAGTTTGTACCAGAAGCTGACATATAATCAGTAGATATATGTTCTACGGAATGACCCAACATAGCTTGCAAGTCATGCTTGCCCATAGTTTTATAGAAAGTCAACAAGTTATCCCATACTATCGTATAGTTTTGTGTATCACTCTGAGTTCCTGAGTTTGTGCCAGAATCATAATAACGGCGTGTGAAACTCTCTGACTTGGCATTGCCATACTGGGCATTCAAAGTGGTACGGAATTTCAAAAATTTGAAGATGTTATACTCCAAGAAACCAGATGCATTGATATTTCTGGAAACACTATAATTCAAATCCTTCAATTCTACAAGAGGATTCTTTGTATAGTAGTCAATCGTATTGATAGTACCATCTTCGTTGTAAGCAGGATAATCAGGGCGCATTTTAATCAGGCGATAAATCATATTATCCTTCTGATTAGCACTACGGGAAGAAGCATCCATATTCATACCAAATTTCAACTTGTCAGAAACCATTGACTCAAAGTTGAAACGTCCACCAAAGGTTCGTGAATTACTACCCTTGACAATACCATCCTGATCCTTATAACTAACAGATGCATAGTAAGAGGTCTTAGGAGAACCACCACGAATAGAAACATTATAGTTTTGGACAGCAGCACTTTGGGTCATCATATCCCAATAGTTATCATGACCATTATAATAAGCATTTGGCAACCATAAGTTATCCATATCAGTCATATCCCACTGACTGGTATTAATCAGGTTGAACTTATCCAAATCCATGTATTTTCTATTAAAATAGGTCATGCCACCATTACGAAAAGCCTCCAACAAATTTGCTTTCTTTGAATAAGTCTTATACTCCTCGGCATTCAAAGTCTTCATATCGTTGGAATTAAGTTCCTGCCAACCATAACGAGCATTGAACTCGATGGTAGGTTTCATACCTTCAGAACCCGTTTTCGTAGTAACAATAACAACACCATTAGCTGCACGAGAACCATAAATAGCTGTAGCAGAAGCATCCTTCAAAATATCAATACTCTGCACATCATTCAAATCCAAATTATACAAAGTATTGCTTACATCACCTGAAATACTGGCTGAATACTGTGGCACACCATCAATCACCCACAAAGGCTGACCATCACCAGAAAGAGAAGACTGTCCACGGATAACCAAAGAAACAGGAGAAGTAGGAGAAGCATTGGAAATCATGACATTGACACCAGCAGCCTTACCTTGAATCATACTGGCAATATTAGAAGTCATTGGAGCCATCTCCACATCTTTCTCAGAAAGACGAGATACAGAACCTGTTAAATCTTTAGCCTTAGCTGTTCCATAACCAATAACTACAACCTCATCAAGCAACTGTTTATCATCGCTCAATGTAACTGTAATATTGCTAACGTTCTTACGACAATTAACAAAATAAGAAGAAGTTTTCATACCAAGGAACGAAACCAACAAGGTCTCACCCTTACCTTGGTCAAGATTCATCGTAAAATTACCGTTGAAATCAGTAACTGTACCTATACCCTTCTTGCCTTGCAACGTAACAGTTGCAGCAGGAATCGGATCACCCTTATCATCAAGCACACGACCAGAAATAGTAACCTTTGCAGCCTGTCCTACAGTAGAATTCGGAGAGATAACTTTGACAGAAATGACACCATTGTTTTGCGTATAGGTCACAGGAAGACCAGCTAACACTTGCTTCAATGCACTCTCAATGCTATTGGCTTTCACATTAGCATTCACTTTGTAGGCATCAAGATCCTCATAAGAGAAAATAATCTTGGTACTAAATCTCTCTTCCAACTCTTTCAATACCGAAGTCAAAGGCTTGGAACTGATCATTTGCTCATACTTCACACCATTAGTCTGGGCTACAGCGTAACTACCTGTATAACCAGACACCATCAATGTCAAGCATGTAGAAAACAGAATTCTCTTCTTTCTCATAACAGCATTTTATTATTAATTAATGAATATTATTTCTCTTTTATATGCCATTATGACGTGCCATTATCGAAACAGGGCACCCTAATTGAAAGAAAATTCGCCTAAAAAGTTCTATTTTGTAACTTTTTAGGCAAAATCCTTAATCATTTCAACGATATCAATGATAAAATTTGAATAACTATGCAATATAAAACATGTCACAGAATACTTCTTCCTTTATCACTACTTTAGAAGCGAATTTAAGTATTCCTCAGTTATTTCTGGAGCAACAACATTTTGACCAGATTTTGTTCCCTCCTTTATAAAAGAGTTCATAGCTTCTAAATTCTGCAGTAGTGCTTCAAAAAGATTTTGAGAAATATTAATCTCTTTTGCTGAAGTAAGAGTGCATTCATACTGTTTGCTTTCATTTAGACGAACATGACTATAGAAGCGATATATAGCGGCTTTTGCTTTAGCCAATTCTTCTGTATCCGTTGCTCTTGTCCCCATAGCAGCTTGCTTGGCAGCATGATTGATATCTATGTCAATAAATGAATTGTTTTTTACTATTTTCTCAACTGCTGTCGGCTCTGTAGAAACTGCTGCTATTTTTTGAACAATAGTTGCATCATTGGACTCAGAGTCACAACTGTTAAGAGTAATAATGAACACTGCAGATAAAATATACAAAACAAACTTCTTCATAATATAATGTTTTAGTGAATAATAATTACTCACAGGGATTACTCTATAACTATCACATTATCCTGAAGCTTGACATTAACCTCAGAACTCTCATTGAGCAACTTAAGAGCATTCTCTAAACTATCCTTTATATTGCACATATAATGGAAATGCTTGTTGAGCAATTGCTCGTCACGACAAACTATATTCACATCATATACTCGTCCCAACTGCTGTAAAATGGTACGCAAAGAAGCATTGTCGAAATACAAGACGCCATCCTTCCAACTCGTAAAGTCTTTAGGGTTGACATTCTGAACCATGACCTTGCCATTTTCTATATAAGCATCTTGTTTTGGGGAAATTCTCACCTTGCTCTGGTCAAGAGATACCTCCACAGAACCTTGTACCAAAGTGACGTGTACATCCTCATTGTTATAACAACGAAGATTAAATTCTGTACCTAATACCTTGGTTGAAACGGAATGAGTCTTGATAATAAAAGGAAGATTAGCATCATGGTGTACTTTGAAATATCCCTCACCATAAAACTCTACATTACGATTGTCTTTACCAAAATTCTCTGGATATTTCAGGATACTCTTTGAATTAAGACATACTTCTGTGCCATCTGGCAAAGTAACAGTCTTCTGCTCTCCTGCTTTAATCTCAATCGTTTTTACTGATTCTGATGCAGATACTTCATGAGATTGTGGAGATTCTATCTTAGCAATTTGATTTTCTACTGAATCCTTGACTTCCGCCATCGGTTTTTGACCCGGCTGCTGATGATTCCAGGTCATCAAGACTACAATCAGCAGAATAGCTGCAGCACAGGCTGCAATATAACGTAACAAAGTCTTGAATATCGGATGGCTCTCAGATTCTTCCTCCTCAGATTCTTCGTCCATCTTATCTTTACTGAACTTATCCCATGCAGCATTCACATCAGGAACAGGTCCAAATTGGCGATTAGCGGCTTCGTCCAAATCCAGTATATCGCACAAGGTCTCCATGCCCACCTCGGATTCGAGTTGTGCATCTGAATGCTGAAGCATATCCTCTACAGAATCGTCCATTGCATCTAAGACTTGCTGTTTTATATCTTTTTCTTCTTTCATTGGAATCTTTTTTCTTTTAAAACGAAGTTTCAAGAAAATATGGTACCTTTAACGTCTTAATATTTCGTTAGAATAAGTTAAGTTTAGTAAAACTCAGCACCTTTGAATTTTTGCCGCATATAACTGAGTGCCTGCATGATATGTTTTTTCACGGCACTCTCGCTGATATCCAACTCCGCCGCGACCTCTCGGTATTTCTTATGCTCCACATAACAGAGCTGTACAATCTGTTGGGTTCGCGGAGTCAACTCAGTTAAAGCACCCATTATCGCCTTTATTTTCTCTTCATGAACATCCCAATGGTCATAAACAGAATTGACCACCATTTCTGTTTCTTTCATACTCGCCAATACATAACGAGAACGAATATCCTGCCTACGAATATAGTCTAAGCTGACATTCTTTACTGTGGTCAACAGATAGGAAGAAATATTATCAACATCTTGATACCGGACTCTTTTCCAAACCAGTTCGAAAGCATCGGATACAACATCCTTGCTTACCTCGTTATCATGCAAGATGCGCAAGGCAAGGTAGTAGGCTTTGGAATAATTGTCCTTAAATAATTTTTCAAAGCTCTGTCTATCCATTCTCTCTCAATAATTTATCTCCCTTACAAATAAAGAAAATACAGTTTTACCCAAGACTATTGAGTAAGACTGTATTTTTTTATATTTTCTCCTCTTCTTACTTCACAATAGAAGTAACAGGATTTCTAACGCCCTTCATACCAATGAGGAAGGCCTTGGCACTACCAAACTTCAGGAACATGTCCAGACGTACAGGTACATGATTTTCATCATCAGTAATGTAGAAATCGACGATGCGCTTATACTTGCCCTTCTCATACTCCTGATAAGCCAGACGCAAACAACGATACTTCACACCATTGTCGGCCTTGATGGTTTCTCTGCCCGCAAACTTAATCTGGGCAGGAGTACGGCCATCGCCATCCACAATCGGGAACTTGACTACATAACCCTTCTTCCAGTTGGCAGGATCGAAACTACGGGCACGGAGGAAGATGTTCAGCATGTCAAATACGCAATCATCATAGCTGACTTTCTTCCAGGAATGAGAACCGTCATTGTGCTTACGATGCATCTTGACATGACACTTGCCGCCAGAATAGCTGTAGAAATCCTCATCTACCGTATATCGCTTGCCCTCACGAGCTCCCTTGCGGAAATACATCGGAGACATATCGGTACCCGTATAGCTCAAAAGCGTATCACGAAGGACAAAGAAATCATCTACCTTGTGATTTCCTCTCGTCACCAATGAGGTGCGATAAGCGGGCTTGCCATTCTTGGTACTCTGCACAATAGACATGCTGGCTGTACCAGCCTTCACCCACACAAACTTCCAGTTGTAATACAAATTGTAAGTGAGAAACTCACCCGACTTGAAGGCTGTATTACGGAAAGTACACTGGGCAGACACTGTAGTGCTGACCATCAGCAGTAATACTGCTATCCACAATGACTTCATTCTTTTCATAGTTCATCATATTTTAGGAATGTATTGTATACCAAGTTTCTTGGCACGCTCTACATTCTGGTTCTTTACTTTCTTCTCCTTGTCTGGCTTCTGCTTGGTGATGGCACCTGGCTTCTGGTGTGACAATGGTTTCTCCTTAGGATCCCAAGATTCCGTGACATCCCACTTCGCCTTACATTCGATAGCTCCAGGATAGTAATATACTTCTTCTGCCTGCTGGTCTTCATCATAACAGCCCGTATCCCACTTGCCGTTATTGTTGCGGTCCACTATCAGGCGCAAGTAATATTTCTGTGGCTTCAGATAATAAAATTCTGCCACACCATTGATGGCCTTCACTTCCTTGACTACCTGATCCTGACCATTGAGCAACTGTACAAGCAGCGGTTCGTCAGTCAAACTGGTGATATTGACCAGAAGAGTACCATACTCATCCAGCGAAGATACCTTGAATCCCTGTTTGATAGCCTTGGTAGCCAATCCGTAGATGTCTTCGAATGCCGCAGAATCCACTTCCAGACTATATTCGATATTCGGACGCCATTCGCCTCGCAACTCATATTCCCTCAACTTATTAGGAACCGGTTTAAACTCGAAAGGTGCCCGATACCAGAGCGTATCATGCTTGGCATAAAGATGAATGCCTGCCGTATCTGCCTTTGAGAGAGGCGTAGGGAACGTAAATCGGATGTTCTTATCCGGATCCAACTGGGATGAGACGCCCACCTGCACTTCCAATGGCTTGAGAGGCATGATGGAATCATAAGGCTCCCCTTTCTTCTTGAGTTTTTCCTGTTTCTTGGTCCAGTCTTCCAGTTCCTTGTTGAGCTGTTTCTGCCGCTTGGCGTATGGAGTCTTTGCCAATATCTCCAATGTATCAAGCTTATCCACCAATACGCCGGTACTGTCGGTCATGCGATAAGCCAATTCCATCCGCAGCGTGTCCTGATTGACCAACGCAGTATCTTTCAACCAGTAAGTAATGGTATCCTTCTTCTCTGCTGCCTCCAGCAGGAAAGCATCTTTCTCATTGAAATTCAGACCCTTGATGGTAGGCAGGATGCTATCTCCATAACTGAAGAAGAGAGAGAAATTGTTGGGCTCCTTGCGCTCTGACTTCAGAAAATAGCGGTCGGTAAGCGTTTCGGTGAATGCTCTCAGCACAATATCGTCTGGATAGAAATGGGTGTAATCCACCTGGGCGATAGACTTGATATGAAGGGTATCAATCCAAGTGGTATCCTGTCTGACGTCCGGCTTGCAGGAAGGTACGATGATGTCATGAGAGAAAGCTAATTTCTCGCTTTTCTGATTGAACATATAGTTGCCATCCATATCCTGCAAGGCATAGATGCGATAAGAGCCTGGTGCAATACCCTTCACTACGAAGCGGCCACGGCTATCCGTACGGCTCACTCGGAGCATCGGCTTGGTCTTGAATGCAGAATCAGCCTGATCGCTATACAGACCCACTAAAATACCCTTGATCGGTTCCAGATTTTCTGCTTCGAGCACATATCCGGATACTTCCATGGTGTCGATAGCCTCGCCCGTAGAAAAACTATAGGTGAAGTTACCCATCGGATTGTTCTCATTGTTATCACTGATAGCATCAGAGAAATCAATGGTATAAGTCGTATTCGGCTTCAGGGAATCGACCAGAGAGACGGTGATTTTCTTACCCGCAGCCTTGATTTCTGGAGCCTCCAACTGAGGTGGAGACACGATGACTTTCTCAGAAGGATTGTCGAGCTTGATAAACTCATCGAAGTAGATGCTTACTTTCTTGCTCTTCACCCCTACTCCGCCATCTGCCGGGTCGGCACCTATCACCTTAGGCGGAGTTTCATCATACCATCCTCCGTCTGGCTGTCCCATCTTGGCACAGGAAACCAAAAGCAGAAAAGCAAGCAGATAGAGAGGCAAAAACAGAGTTTTTTCCTTCTGGCTGTTTCCAACTAAAAAATCTAATATCTTCTTCATTATTCTTACCTTTCTGCTAATTATTCTTATCCTTTAATATATCATAAACTTCCGGATGAAGCCATGATCTACTGATTCATCTGGAGCATCTCGTCGATATTCTTACGACTGTTGCTCAGACGAGGTATCTTATGCTGTCCACCCAACTTGCCCTTGCTCTTGAGCCAGTCGTTGAAGAGATTAGGACGGGCCTTCACAATCTCCAGATGCTGGAGAGTAACATCGTGGAAGCGCTTTGCCTCATAATCACTGTTGATTTCCTGCAGATGCTGATCCAACAATGTGGCAAACTCATCGAGACTTGCCGGTTCCTTAGAGAACTCTATCAGCCACTGATGGCGGCACTTCGCATTACTGTCCATAAACACAGGTGCTGCCGTATATTCTGCCACCTGGGCTCCTGTCTTATCACAAGCATACTTCAGTCCCTTCTCGGCATTGTCCATAATCAGTTCTTCGCCAAAGGCATTGATGAAATACTTGGTACGACCCGTGATGACAAACTTATATGGATTCTTGCTGGTAAACATGACTGTATCACCAATGAGATAGCGCCACAATCCACAGGAAGTAGTAATAACCATCGCATAGTTCTTGCCTATCTCCACTCCCTGCAATGGCACTACGGTAGGATTGTCGGTACCAAATTCATCCATCGGGATAAATTCATAGAAGACATCATAATCCACCATGAGCGACATGGAAGGGTCTGACGGATCATCCTGCAAACCGAAGAATCCTTCGCTGGCATTATAGGTTTCCATATAATGCATGTTAGGAGAAGTAATGAGCTGCTCATACTGCTGGCGATAAGGAGTAAAAGCGATACCGCCATGGAAGAAGACCTCCAGATTAGGCCATACCTCCTCCAGATGCTTCTTGCCGGAAAGTTCCATCACACGAACCAATACGCTGAGCATCCAACTTGGAACACCCGAGATATTGGTTACGTTCTTATTCATCGTTTCACGGGCAATGCGGTCGCGTTTCACCTCGAAATCGCTCAGAAGAGCTGTCTGCTTCTTTGGAACACGTACCAGATTGGCAAGTGGATTGATATTTTCGATGAGGATGGCACTCAGGTCTCCCACCAGACTTCCCTCTACATTATAATTAGGAGAATGACTGCCGCCGAGAATCAGACTCTTGCCATCAAACAGTTTACTTTTCGGATTATTACGGAGATAATATGCCACAGCATCAAAGCCACCGGCATAGTGGATGCCATGCAATCCGTCTCGTGAAACAGGGATAAACTTACTCTTGTCATTGGTAGTACCAGACGACTTAGCATACCATTTCACGGTTCCAGGCCAGAGAACATCCTGCTCTCCGTGGCGCATACGGTCGATATCCCCTTTCAGTTCCTCATAGGAATTGACAGGTACATTTTTTGCGAATTTCTCGTAACTATCAGTCGTATTTAGTAGATGCTTAACGCCATATTCTGTATTTTTGCCCTTATTGATAAGGTGCATGAGTACTTTATGCTGCATATGTTCTGCATCATAAAGGTACTTCTCCAACTCCTTTTGGCGAGGTTTGAAGACGTTGCTTACTATACTTGTTAAACTCATATATGATATTAATATCTTTTGAGTTGCAAAATTAACCTAAACTTTTCATATAGAGAAAGTTTTTACTATTTTTAATATTAAATATATGACTTTAAAAAGAAAAGAAGAATGACTAAGGCTCGGAATTCGCACTTTTTATTCGTAATATAGCTTATTTTTCTTCAAGTCAATATAAAGTTCCCCAAAGCGGAAACGATAAAAGATTCAACAGATAATCTGCGCTAACATACATTTTTACATACATTAGCGCAGATTATCCGTGAATAATTTGCGCTAATGGCCACTTTTTTGTATCTTTGCGCAAAAAATAACGAATCAAATATGGAACAGGAGTTGGTAGGAAGAGAAGTCGAACTTGAAGACCTCAACAAATATTTAAACTCTGAAAGATCTGAGTTTATCGCCGTTTACGGAAGAAGACGTGTGGGAAAGACTTTTCTCATAAGAAAAGCCGTAAAGGATCATTTTGCCTTTTTCATGACAGGAATGCATGGCGTTGGCAAAAGCGAACAACTTGTCAACTTTAGCATAGCTCTGCAAAAATATACTCACTCTGCAACTCTTCAAACTTTCAAGAGTTGGTTATTGGCATTCTATGGCCTTGAACAATATTTAGAATCACTCCCCCACGGCAAAAAAGTCATTTTCATAGATGAATTGCCTTGGATGGATACTGCCAAATCTGGCTTTATCCCTGCATTGGAAAACTTTTGGAATAGTTGGGCTGTACTACGTAATGATATCAAACTCATCGTTTGTGGCTCTGCCACTTCTTGGATGATCAACAACTTAATTCACAATCGTGGAGGATTACACAATCGCCTAACCCACCACTTGGTTCTTAAACCATTTACACTACATGAATGTGAAGAATACTTCCAAACATATCACTTCGGATATAGCAGAAAACAAATAGCTGAATGCTATATGGTGATGGGTGGAATACCGTATTATCTATCCATGATGGACAAATCGAAGAGCTTGGCACAAAACATTGACCAACTATTCTTTGCGGAAAATGCAGAATTAAAAGGTGAGTTCGACGAACTATATCGTGCCTTATTCAAAAAATCTACCGACCATATTGCCGTGGTTACTACTCTTGCCAACAAGGGTATTGGCATGACACGTCAAGAATTGGTGAAATCGTCAGGTCTTACTGACAATGGAGCTTTCTCCACAGTATTAGAGGAGTTGGAACAATGCGGTTTCATCCGTTTATGTGAGCCATTCTCCACCAGCACCAGAATGAGCGGTGATTCTCGTCAGAAACGAAATACACTATTTCAATTGATAGATTTCTACACGCTCTTCTACTTCAAATTCATCAAGCACAATAAATACCAAGACTCTCATTTCTGGTCTTCATCACAAAATACGCCTATGCACCATACATGGATAGGACTATCATTTGAAATGCTCTGCCTAAACCATATAGAGAGCATCAAACAGTCCCTCGGCATATCGGGTGTTCAAACGATAGTATGTTCCTGGCGTAGCAACAAAACAGAAAAGGGCGCGCAAATCGACTTACTTATAGATCGCAAAGATGAAACCATCAATCTCTGTGAAATTAAATTCTATAATGGTCCATTTGAGATTAGTAAGGAATACGAAGAAAAGTTGCAAAATAAAATCAGTACATTCTTAGAAGAAACAAAAACTAAAAAATCTCTCATCCTTACATTCATTACTTCCTTTGGGATAAAGGAGAATAAACACAACGATATCGTGCAAAAACAAATCACAATGGATGATTTATTTGCGCAAAAAATATGATAATACCAATAAAGGCTTTAGTGATTGTCTATTTCACTAAAGCCTTTATTGTCTGCTTTTATTCCTCTGCAAATGCAGCGGCTTCGGCTGCAGCGATGATGTCCTCACGGCTCTGTATCTTAGGCTGTGCGGAAATATCGCTCAAATCAAATTCATCTTCTTCCTGTGAATCGGTTGTCTCGACAGTATTTACCTTCTTGACAGCCCTATCCTCGAAAACCTCTTCCTTGAAGACATTCTCATGCTTCTCCGGTTCTTTAGTTTCCGTATTCTGAGAGATAATGAAGTCGTCCTTCACCTCAGTATCGGGAACATTCTCCACAGGTTCCTCTTCCATCTTGGTTCTGTTGGCCTTGGCAGAGAATACAGCATCTATAAACTGCGGTTCCTTGCGCAATCGCTCCAGGGTAAGCTTACAAGCAGCCTGCTGGCTTTCCTTCTTGGAATATCCAGTGCCCTTGTCACCCTCTATGCCTTCTATCGTCACCAGGAAAGTAAACATAGGGTTTCCATTACCATCCTTCTTCTGATCGCATAATACAAACTCAATGTTCACGCGGTTCTTCTGGCTCCATTCGATAAGCTTGCTCTTGAAGTTGACCTCCTTATAAGCCACCTTATCGATGTTAATCATTTTTGCCAGAATGCGCTGCTTCATGAATTTCATGCAGGCATCATAACCACGGTCCAAATAGATGGCACCCACCAAAGCTTCGAAAGCATTTCCTCCCATATAGCTGTTATGAGAAGAACTGTGTCCGTTAGATAAAACAAGCTGGTTGATTCCCATCTCCTGGGCTAATTTATTGAGCGTATCACGCTGTACCAATTTACTTCTTGTATTGGTAAGGAATCCCTCACGTTTTCCAGGGAAATGTTGATATACGATATCGCCCACAACAGCATCCAGCACGGCATCTCCCAAGAATTCCAATCGCTCATTGTTGACAGGCTTTCCCTTGGAATTGCGGTGCATAATGCTCTTATGCATCAGCGCCATCTTATAATAACTGATATTGTGAGGATAGAAACCAAGAATCTGGTACAAAGAAAAATAAAGCTCTTTGTCCTTGCGGAAAGAGAGCTTTATTCTATCTATTAAATTATTCAGCATACTTCTTGAATACTACACAACAGTTGTGACCACCGAATCCGAATGTATTGCTCAATGCAGCACGAACCTCACGCTTCTGAGCTTTGTTGAAGGTGAAATTCAAGTTGTAGTCGAGCTCAGGATCATTATCACCCTCTTCGTGGTTGATAGTAGGAGGAACGATATCGTTCTTCACACTAAGA
>ERZ791800.114-NODE-114-length-83728-cov-50.727535_pt1 | contig 83728 bp, 82 predicted proteins | sample MGYA00510310_ERZ791800 | MGnify/ENA primary metagenome ERZ791800 (study PRJEB30046, sample SAMN00791954) | human gut metagenome | study: EMG produced TPA metagenomics assembly of the A metagenome-wide association study of gut microbiota in type 2... | reverse complement strand
TTCAATATTCCTCACTCGCTTGCTTTATGCCGATTTGGCAACTTTGTGCAAATCTACTCATTCCCAACTGTTTACGTTCCAACCTCTCTTATTCTCCTTTGGCTGCTTTAGAGCTTTATGTTAAAAATGTAAAAGCAAAGGTAGTCATAATAATCAATAAAAGTATAAACGTTTCTGAAAAACTTCTGTAATGGATAAAATGTTTGTTGTTGGAAAAGAGAGTGAACTTAGATGAGTATGATTAAATGATGAATGTATAGCGGATAGTATTAAAAAATCGCTCATATCTTGCTTTTTTAGGGCAAAGATATGAGCGAAGGATGAAGGGGAAAAAGACAAGACGTATAATACATAAACCATTATTTTTAGTGTAAGATTATGCCCTTGCCTAAAAGCCTTTGTGTAGCGTATGATTAGAGTTAACATTATGAAATTTGCAATAAAATATTCTCAATACCAATATTTTCTGTTGAAACAAACGTAACTATCAGATATTTTAATTATTTTTGTAGCATAAATTAGATAAAAATATGAAATTAAATCGCATACGTATTATATTAAAGGAGAAAGGCATCAGTCAAACATGGCTTGCAGAAAAGCTCGGAAAAAGTTTCAGTACGGTAAACTCATACGTCTGCAACCGCAGTCAGCCCAACCTCACAACGCTGCTTGAAATTGCCCAACTATTGTCGGTAGATATGAAAGACCTTATCACCGACAAAGAAGAACGAAAACAATAACATAAACGTAAGCAATAAAATAAAAGATACAAAGCCCTATGGAACAATCACAATACAACGCACTGTTCTCGTTTATCTGGAACATTGCCAACGACGTGCTTGTAAATGCCTTCAACAAAGGTGACTACAAGCGCATCATATTGCCGATGCTCGTGCTGCGCCGCATCGATGTACTCCTTGAGCCCACAAAGGATTCCGTGCTTGAACGTAAGGAGCAGCTCGACGCAGCCCATTTCGAGAACCAAGCACCACTGTTGACAGCCGTAACTGGCTATCCGTTCTACAACACTTCAAAGTTTACAATGAAAACCTTGAAGAGTGAGATAGACCCATTGCGCCTGAAGATGAATTTCATAGATTATCTGAATGGCTACAGCAAGGACGTGCTCGACATCATCGACAAGATGCACATACGCCAGATTGTGGACAACCTTACGGAGGCGGAACGCCTTGGCAGTGTAATCGAGAAATTCACGTCAGACAAGATAAACCTCAGCAGCAAGCCAGTATTGGACGGTGAGGGCAATGTGGTGCATCCAGCCCTCGACAACCACACCGTAGGCACGATGTTCGAGGAGTTGCTGCGCAAATTCAACGAGGAGAACAACGTGACCGAAGCCGGAGAACACTTCACGCCACGCGACTATGTAAACCTCCTTGCCGACATTGCCGTGTTGCCAGTGGCAGACAAAATCACCGACACAACATATAGCATATATGACGGAGCTTGCGGCACAGGCGGCATACTCACCATAGCCCAGGAACGCATCAGCCAGATAGCCAAGGAGAAAGGCAAGAACGTGAATATCAACATCTACGGACAAGAACTGCTTGCCGATACCTACGCAACCTGTAAAGCCGACCTTATGATTTCGGGGCATGTAAAATCTTTCCAATATCAATATGCAGGAAGCGAGCGAGAATACATCGCTTTCGACTCCACCATCTCGCGTGACGGACACGCAGGAGAGACCTTCGACTTCTGCATCTCCAACCCGCCATTCGGCACACCATGGAAAGAAGACTTGAAGAAACGTGGACTTACAGAAAAGGAGAAAGCCAAATACACCGACTCGCGCTTCACCATCAGCGTAGGCAGTGGCGACGAGAGAAAGGAGATAAGTTTCCTGCCCGACATCAGCGACTGCCAAATGTTGTTCCTTGCCAACAACATCAGCAGAATGGTGGACGACACCGAGCTTGGCACACGAATCGTAGAGGTACATAACGGCTCTTCGCTCTTCACTGGCAATGCAGGGAGCGGTGCAAGTAACTTGCGCCAATACATCATCGAGAATGACCTCTTGGAAGCCATCATCGCCATGCCCGAAAAGGACTTCTACAACACGGGCATCGGCACATACATCTGGGTGGTGACCAACCGTAAGGAGGATCGTCGCCGTGGCAAGGTGCAGCTCATAGATGCCACAGGCATCAAGACACCGCTGCGCAAAAATCTCGGCGAGAAGAACTGCGAGACCAACGAGGATGACCGTCGCACAATACTGAAGATGCTCACCGACTTTCGTGAGACGGAACAGAGCAAGATATTCCCCAACCAAGAGTTCGGCTATTGGAGCGTTACGGTGGAACGCCCATTGCGCATAGTGTACGAGAACCCAGAAAACATCACGCTGCCCGAACTGAAAAAGGCGGAGGATGTGGCACTGCTCCAGCGAGTGCTCGACGCATGGAAAGAGAACCTCGGCGGACATACCGTGGGCGACTACGCCATGTTCATCATGCTCGACCAGATGAAGATAAAAGTGCCAGCCGCAAAGATAAAACTCGTGCGTCAGTATCTCGGGCGCAGAGACGAGCGTGCCGATGTGTGCCACACCAAGCCAACAAAGCTCAACAGCCCAGTGGAGTGCGATCCCATGCTACGCGACGTAGAGCAAGTGCCATTGCTTTACCCCGGCGGCATAGACGCATTTATGGAGAATGAGGTGAAGCCATACGCTCCCGATGCCTACTACAACGCCGACAGCGTGGTGGTGGGCTATGAGTTGTCATTCACCAAATATTTCTATAAGCCAGTAGAACTGCGCTCCATTGCCGACATCACTGCCGACATCAGCAACATTGAGAGCAATCTGAAAGGAGTGCTCGGTGATATTCTGAATGTATAACCCTAAAACATTCACATCAATATGAAAAAATACAATGCTTATAAAGACAGCGGCGTGAAATGGATTGGGGAGATACCGAGCCATTGGAAAATGGTTATTAATGGTATGCTTTTTCATGAGGAAATCAGAAAGCCAGAAATCCAAGACATGCCCTTATCGCTTTCTCAAAAAAGTGGTGTTGTTTTCGCGGATGAATTAGACATCAAAACTTTAAGGACATCGAGCTATGAAAATTGGAAAAGGGTTATTGAAAACGATTTGGTGCTGAACAGATTCAAAGCTCATTTGGGAGTATTGTTTGCGTCATCGCTCAAAGGCATGGTATCATTCCACTATGGAGTTTTTGCACCACGTATAAAATTGCTTCCAAAATATTATGAGTATCTTTTCCATACAGAAAAGTACAAATATAAGTATGCTGCAAGTTCTAAAGGTATGACAGTGGGATTACAAAATCTTTCCAACCAAGATTTCTATGCCGTTAAAAGTATATTTCCTCCATACGAAGAGCAGCAAGCGATAGTTGATTATTTGAAAGATAAAACCCTTAAAATTGAGCAATATGTTTCCGCAAGAGAGAGAGAGAGAGCTGTTTGACAGCTTAAAGCAATCGGAGATTGCAAATATAGTTACCAAAGGACTGAACCCGAATGTTAAAATGAAAGATTCGGGTATTCCTTGGATTGGGGAGATTCCGGAGCATTGGGAGGTTAGGACCTTATCACAGATGTCAAGGGATCATTTTATCTCCAATAAGAATGTACATCACCAAAATCTGCTTTCACTCAGCTATGGTAAAATAGTAAATAAAGATATAAATACAACAGAAGGGTTACTTCCTGCATCTTTCGACAGTTATCAAATTGTTGAAGATGGCAATATTGTACTTCGATTAACGGATTTACAAAATGACCATAAAAGTTTAAGGGTTGGACTCTCCACACAAGAAGGAATAATCACATCCGCCTATCTCGCATTGGAAACTTTTAATGACATAATTCCATTATACTTATATTATCTTCTACACACAATCGATGTAAAGAAAGTGTTTTATAGTATGGGGAATGGTTTAAGGCAAAGTTTGAATTGGACGGAATTGAGAAAACTAAAATGTGTCGTTCCCCCTCTCTCCGAACAGCAAGCCATCGTCGCCTACATAGACGAGAAGCTCCAGAAGATAGACCAGTACATGACCGACCTCCAGCGAGAGATAGACTATTTGAAGGAGTTTAAGCAGCGGCTGATAAGCGATGCCGTTACAGGCCAATTATGTATAACAAATCAATAAGGAGGGCACAACAATGAGCAAGAAAGAGAAAGACATCGCCTTCTTTGTGGCGTTCTGCATAGAAGAATACAGAGCAGCCAAGGGGTTGACAGGCGAAGAAGTGATGGAGTTGTTCGCCAAGTATGGCGTGACAGACTATCTAAGCAAATGCTTTGAGCCGCTCCACACACAAGGGCGGCAGTGGCTGATAGCAGAGATTGACGAGTTTATTGAAATCAGAAAAAAGGAAGAAGTATGAAGATATATCACGGAAGTTTGGAAACAGTAGAGCATCCCAAGATACTCCAGCCTAACCGCAAGCTTGACTATGGCGAAGGATTCTACACCACGACATCAGAAAAGCAAGCCGAGGAATGGGTGAGGCGACGTATGCTCGAAAACAAAGCCACACACGGCTATGTCAACATATACGAGTTTGAAGCAGGGAAGTTAGAAGAGTTCAAGAGCCTCATATTCTCCGAACCAACCGAGGAATGGGCAAAATTCGTCATGGCAAACAGAACCCAGAAAGAGTTTACCCACGACTACGACATTGTGTATGGTCCAGTAGCCAACGACAGAGTGTATTTCCAGTTCGGGCTGTATGAGTCAGGAGCCATCAGCGTAGACACGCTAATCCGCGAACTCAAAACCTACAAACTCGTAGACCAGTACCTTTTCCACACGGAGAAGGCACTAACAGCCCTGCATTTCGTAGAATCAAGAAAAATAGAATTGTGATATGTTCCAGATAAATCAAAACAACCTTCACCTGCTACTTCCGGGAAAAGTAAGCTGGCTCGTGGAATACCTGCACGATGATTATGGGTTTTCCCTTCAAGACTGCCTAAGTCGCATATACCGCTCGAAGCTATACAAAAAACTCTCGACCGAGAGCACCAAGTACTGGCATCTCGGTCCGGTAGATCTGTACAATGAACTGAAAGCAGAACTATAAAACAAAGACCTATGCCAACAGACACATCCGAGAAAGAACTTGAGCGCATCCTCACCACATATCTATGCGACAAGCAAGGCTATGAACAAGGAGCATCAGATGACTATAACAAAGAATACGGCATCGACACCGGGCGGCTGAAACGCTTTATTCTCGCCACACAGAAAGACAAGGTACAAAATACCCAGTGCTTCGCCAATGGCGTAAGTGAACGCAAGTTTTTCAGCAAGCTAAGCCGTGACCTAAGCAAATACGGCGTAACCTATATGCTGCGCAAGGGTTTCAAATATATCGAGACATTCGATTTATACTACCCCCTGCCCTCCGAGCTGAACCCAACGGCGCAGAAGATGTACAATGAGAATATCTTCTGCGTGACACGCCAGCTATATTACAGCACCCAATGCACTGACAGCATCGACGTGTACATCACGCTGAACGGTCTGCCCATCATGACCATGGAACTGAAGAACCACTACACAGGACAGACCATAGACAACGCCATAAAGCAATATCGTGACGACCGCGACCCCAAAGCTGATCCAACGGCACTGATATTGCAGAAGCGCCGCTGCGCCGTACACTTCGCTGTTGACGACGACAGCGTGATGATGTGTACAGAACTGAAAGGCAAGCAGTCATGGTTTTTACCGTTCAACAAAGGCGTAAACGGCGGAGCCGGTAACCCAAACCGCCCCGACGGTATGCGCACCGCTTACATGTGGGAAGAAGTGCTCGGCAAGCAGTCGCTCTCCGACATACTGGAGAACTATGCCCAAATAATACACAAGGAGAAGACAGTAAAGAACAAGAAGACAGGCAAGAAAGAAACGAAGATAGTGGAGATCAATATCTGGCCACGCTACCACCAACTCGACTGCGTGCGCAAGCTCCTTCAAGCTACGAAAGAGGGCGGTGTGGGACAGCGTTTTCTTGTGCAACACTCGGCAGGCAGCGGTAAGTCAAACTCAATCACATGGCTCGCCTACCAACTCGTAGGACTGCTTGACGGCACACGCGCACTGCTTGACAGCGTGATAGTAGTGACCGACCGTGTGAACCTCGATACCCAGATACGTGACAACATCAATGCCTTCAAGAAGTTGCAGAACATCGTGGGATGGGCAGATTCCTCCAAGACACTGCAAGATGCGCTAAAAGACGGCAAGAAGATAATCATCACCACTATACACAAGTTTTCCTATATTCTTGAAACCATTGGCACAGAACTGCGAGGCAAGCGTTTCGGCATCATCATCGACGAGGCACACAGCAGTCAGAATGGGTCGATGTCGGCAAAGGAGAACCTTGTGCTCTCTGGCACGGTGACCAACGAAGAAGAAGACCTTGAAGACAAGTTGAATAAAATCATCGAGGGACGCAAGATGGTAAAGAACGCCAACTACTACGCCTTTACCGCCACACCAAAGGAAAAAACGCTGAATATGTTCGGTATTCCCCAGGAACAGCCCGATGGAAAAGTCAAGCGTTATCCGTTCCACGAATACACCATGAAACAAGCCATTGAGGAAGGGTTTATCATGGACGTGTTGCAGAACTACACCACATACACCAGTTTCTACAAAGTGGTAAAGACCATCGCCTCCGACCCAGAGTTTGACGAGAAGAAGGCCCAGAAAAAGATACGAGCATACGTTGAGGGTAGACCAGAAACAATACGGCAGAAAGCAGAAATAATAGTCAACCATTTTCTGACATCCGTGATAGAACGTGGCAAGATAGGCGGCGAGGCTCGCGCCATGGTGGTGACAAGCAGCATCATCCGCGCCATAGATTTCTACTATGACATCAACCGATTGTTTGAAGAAAGGAAGAGCCCATATCGTGCCATCGTGGCGTTCTCCGGCAGCAAGGAATACAACGGAAAGACAGTGACAGAAGCCGACGTAAACGGTTTCCCATCAAAGGATATAGAGGATAAGATGGAAGAAGACCCATACCGCATATTGGTAGTGGCAAATAAGTTTCAGACCGGCTATGACCAGCCGCTTCTGCATAGTATGTATGTGGACAAGCAACTCTCGGACGTGGCAGCCGTGCAGACCCTGTCGCGCCTAAACCGCTGCCACCCATTGAAACGAGACACCTTTGTGCTTGATTTCTGCAACGACATAGACACCATAAAACAATCGTTTCAGCGATTCTACAAGACCACAATACTCTCCGATGAAGTTGACCCAAACAAGCTCAACGACCTCCTCGACATCATAGAGCCATGCAATATCTATACCGAAGCGGAGGTAAAAGAACTCAATGAGAAATACTGGGCAGGTGAAGAGCGTAGCCTTCTTGACCCGGTAGTGAACAAAGCCGTGGATAGATTCAAAACTCTTGAAGAAGGAACACAGATAAAGTGCAAGAGCAGCATGAAAGCATTTGTGCGCAACTATCCTTTCATAGCAGCCGTAACACCGTACAAAAATGTGGAATGGGAAATGCTCAACACCTATTTCATGCTCCTTGTGCGCAAGCTACCAAAGCTCAAAGACGAGGACTTCACCGAAGGACTGGAAGAGTGCATCGACCTCGACCAGATACAGACAGTGAAAGTAGCAGAGCACAATGCCGAGTTGGAGAATAAGGACACAGAGATAGACCCGATACCAGTGGGAGCAGGTAAAGGCGGTAAGCAAACGCCTGAAATGGCAAGGCTAAGCGATATCCTCGACCAGTTCAACGAGATAAACTGGCAGAATATAGAAACAGTGAAAGAACAGATAGACAGTTTGCCCGGACGTTTGCAAGCCGACGAAAACTTTGTGAACGCCGTCAAGAACAGCAACCACGAAACAGCACAGAAACAAGGGTTTGCTTCTATGATGAACATCGTGATACAGATGATGAGCGAGAGCACGGAGTTTTGCCGCCAGTACCTTGACAACAGAAATTTCCAGAACGCCATCAATGACAGAGTGTTCAACAAGGTTTACAGAGATATAATGAAGACAAAGTAAATTAAACTCTATGAAATACGCATATAAGTCATTGAATACAAAAGCAGAAATAGAAGAACTATTTTCTGAAATAAACAGCCGTACTAATTTTCCTGTAAAAGATTGGTATCTCAAAGACGGACTGAAAATATATGGATATTTCTATGACGAGGAAGCCAAAGGCGTTTATTACACGTTTTTCTTTTGTTTTGGTCAGACTATCGAACCCGACAAAGTAGCCAGCCCTGCCAACAATACAATATGGCAACAATTACGGCGATATGGTTCAAGCGGCAAGTACAAGGGGCTGAAAGATATAAGAGGCAATGTGGTATTGCCTAACATATATGAGAATATTGAGTTTCTCGTTTCCACTGATACAAATGTATATTTTAAGGTGGAGAAATGTGGAAAATATGGAATTTGTCGCATTCAAGCAAACAATGTAGAAAACGTTGCTCCGACACAATATGAAGACATCTTTGATGCCGGCGAATACACTTTGGGTTATATAAGAGAAGGCAAAGTAGGATTTATGTCTCTCAATGGTGAATGTATTACAGAGGCCAAATATAGAAATTTGCCAGATTACAACCATTTCTATGACGGAAAGGCTCTCACTTGCTTAGTCGACCCGAATGGAATAGAACATTATATTAATCACTACGGAGATTATGTAGGGACTCCAGAATATCTCTGCGACATGAGAGATGACTTTGGATTTGACAAAGAGATACCAGATGCTTTAGATGCGTATGAAGGTGATGAGTCGAATCGCTGGAATACAGATTGATAACTTGGGATGTTCCTATGGGAGCATCCCTTTATTTTGCCACGAAAATAGCATTTTTTGTGGCAAGTTACGTCTATTACTATACATTCCGAAAAAGTGGTACAAGATCCACTTTTTCGGAATAAAGGTTTTGATTTTTTCTTTAAGGGTTTACGACGTTACCCAAATTCGCTACACTACATATACACCTCAATCCCATTCACCTCAAATATACACACGTCTCGGAGCTGCCGGATTTCGTTAGAGTCCAGCAGTTTCATTCGTCTTGTGCCTTTGTAGAAGTCGTATTTGAGGGAGATGCAGCGGTGCCAGGATTGGATTTCACCGCTGCGAGTCCATAGACGGATGTCGATGGGTTCTGGAGAGTCGAGGATTTTTCTGAGTGTGCTGATGTGTATTGATTGCATTGGCGTGGGGATTAGTCGAACGTGCGGTGGAATGGAGTGTCGAAGATGTTGAGCGGCAGTTGGGATGCAGCAGGGAAGCGTTGCTTGGCATACTTCCACTTGAATTTTATAGAGTTCGTGGCGTTATCAGCATCGGAGACCTCACTGGTGAGGTCGGTGATGACGATTGGCTGCTGCACTCCAGATTGTTCGTTGATGTATATCTCATTTGTAAGTAGCAGCTGTGAGATGTGGTTGGCTTGCTCGAAGGAAAGCATTGAAGACTCCACTTCGTGTTCGTATGCCGATTTGTCGTCATAGAACGTGGTGAGTCCGAGACATGTAGCCGTGGAGCGGTCAAGTGCCAGCTTGCGCTTCGTAACGCAGTTGAGGTGAATGAACTCAATGCAGTTGAACTCGTTGCGGACAGTCAGCGTGAGATTCGGGCTGCGGTCCGTGATGTAGAAGGTCTTGGCAAGATCTCCTCGATGCACTGTAACTTGCAGGAGCTTTCCATTTATTTTCAGTCGCTGCAGGTATTGTTCCGACATCACGTTGACGGCACACAAGCGCAGCGCTGTATAATTGATAGGGTTTTCTTCAAGCCGAACAACACGTGGTGTCGGTTCACCGACAGCGTGAATGAGACATTCCGTATAGCAGGTGAGAGTCTTGTTAGGTAGAGCTAAGAAGGAAATGCATTGCACCGCATTGCGTGGCAACACGAACGATGAAAGTGTAGTGAGGAAGTGGTGCTGTATGTACACTGCACCACTCCAGTACGGTATGTTTAGCCTTGAATAGATGAATGTTCGCTCCGGTGTCATCGCTTCCTCGGAAGCGGTGTTAGCCTTGACGACAAAGACGGCATGAGTTAGCACGCGAGTCTTCATGTACTCCTCGATAATGCTTCGCAGATCATAGAGCGATGCTATCTTGTTGTAAGGGAAGAGTTCAGTGTCAAATAATGTCGTGGTGCCAGCCATCACTGCGACCTTGACAGATGCAGCATTGGTGGATATGTCAATGCGGTCTGGGATGGACGAAGTGAAGCTGAAGTCCTGAGGTGAATATCTGATTGCAAGCATACATTTGAAGATTTTTCTTCAAAGATAACCCCCTTTTATGTACACATAAAAGACCGCTGCGTTCCTCACCCAGCTCGAAGGACAAAGGGCTTTCCCATGGAACGGAGGCAAGTGCGAACTTGCTACGATCTTGCCGCAGTGACATAAGAAAACCCGACTCCTTCGAGCCGGGTGGAAGTGGAAGGCTGCCTAAGCAGCCTTTTCAGCCTTTGGCTTGCGCCCTCTCTTTTTCTTAGGCTTTTCCTCTACTGGCGCCGTGATCGGCTCCTGCTTCTGCACCTCCTGCACCGTGGAAGCTGTGGCTCCCTTGGCTTTTGCAATCTCTTGCGAGAGGCGTGCGAGGCAATTATCAGAGATGTTCAATCCCATTCTCTTCTTGAGGAGGAAAGCGAGGCGCATTGCCTTGTAGGCACTTGTGCAATACATCTTGTCTGAGCTGTCTGCGCTTGTGTAAACGACCCATACATTGCTTGTTGACTTGCCAGAATTGGCTTTAGCTGCTAAAATGACATTCTGAGTATTCATAACTATCTTATTTTAAGAGTGAAACAATCTGATTAGTGAATGAGATAGACTTCGATGTAGCTGATGTCTACAAAGCTGTCAGCTGCGAGTGCTTCCGCCTTGGCGCTTGCCTCTGAATGGCTCTCCGCCTCGATTTCATATTCTATATACTCGCCATCCTCTCCATTGATGACAACTTGATAGAGATTGCTCGACAATTCTACCTGTCTTGAACTTCTTTTGCTGAAGTGATATTCTGATTTAAACGTGGTGTGTACCATAATCTTTAAATTTTATTTGTTCGACTTAGAGTGAAGCACCGAAGTGCTTTTGTAATTTTTACGTGCATACAAGTAGCAGCAAGGAGAAGGCATGTAAATGCAAGGGATAGGCAAGATTATTTCATCCTTCAGGGCTTGAAAGATTTTGGAATGAGGCAAACCTGCCCCAAAAACTTTTGAAAAAATCTTAGGATAAGCGTGGAGCGCGACCCTTGCAGAATGCCGCTTGCGCTAACTTTGCAAAGGAAAAATCAGAAAGCATTTTGTGTTGAACGCTCGTACAAATTAAATGATTATGGTACGAAAGTACACCGCATCAGAATGTTACTGCGGAAAAATAAAAGAAGTAGACAGGAAGATAAATTGTGCAATCTCTGTTGTCGTCATCGGTGAGGATGGCATCAGTATATATATGAAAATGAGGTGGAGAGAAACCAGGCAGAGGGCTGCATAAAGGCGATTGCGCTCGCGCAGCTTTGGAAATGTACATCAGCTGTCGAAGTCCATTCACGATCAGATGTGTAACGTATAGAATAAGGTAAATGAATACTCGTCATTTTAGCGGCAATATAAAGCCGATTCCTCAACAAGCATGTGGGCCGGTGGAACGAGCTTCGAGCAGAGAGCCAGTGCAAGATGCACAAAGTGCCGGAAGTGCGGTGCGCCCTTCCTACATGAGAAGGTGGGATTGACTACCTTGTTAGTTGGCTTGCATGCTTCTCACAAGAGATGCATGAGCTAAAGGTGCAGAGTGTAACGGAAGGAAGTGCTGCAGCAGGAGCCACGGCACTGGTAAAAGAAAAGCCTTCATCCTACGTTGTGGCGCAAGACAAAGGCTTATAGAAAAGGTGCTTAGGCTGCTTTCCACTTCATGAAAAATCACAGAATGTATAATTGAACTTCAATGAGTTTCAATTTGAAAAGCTGGGCTATCGAACTAATCTTACCGGAAGTTTAAAGCCTGTGAAAATGTTTGTAGGTTCATGCTTTTCACTGGTTTTTTTACCGTCAATAGAAACTGCGTTATTTTCAGAATCACCACCTTTATTCTGTAACCAGAACAGAATCTCGCAACTATGTTCTAATTTCGCTTTAACATACCCTATATTTGAAAATGTTATAGAATTGCCATTAGCGGCAATAAATACAACACTATTAAAGCTCTGACTTTGTCCATCATAGCCACAAGGTACCATCTTACAATATTTTATTAGTTCTTGCCATTGCTTTTCAGTAGGTAAATTCATACGTTTAGCTTTTTCATAAGGTAAATATATGTACACCTTGTTTGATTTTTCATAATCAGACGCCCATAGTGTACCACTAGGTAATCCAAGATTAACATATTCAGTTTTGTTGTCGCGAAGATCCATAGGTATTTCTTCTTCTCGATCTTTGTAGCCAGCCTTATATCCTTCGATATAGGCATCGGCTATAGCTTTGGTAATAGCCTGATTCGCTTTACCTTCAGCATACTTCTCTGCGTTCTCTAAAATATTCATTAGTTACTAGTATTTATTGAATTATTTTATATGTCTGCAAAGATATGCAAAATAATAAACAAAAGAAAGTATTATACCTAAAAAATACTTCATTAGAAAACTTAAGTTCTATCGCACACCACCAATAGCAATTGGATATAAATCGTGCTGTGGGAACTTCTCGCAGCCGATGTAGAGCGTGTCGAAGGCATCGGTGCCGTCGGTGCGGTGTTCGAGAAGGTCTTCTTCGGACTCCGGCTGCTTCTCCATAGACTTGTTCTTGCGGAAGCCGTTGCGCCCTCGCTCCACTCCTGCGGACTGAATGGCGAGGATTAGGTCATCGTTGTTCTGGCGGTTGAAGTACGGCATCAGGCGTTGCTTCCCGGCAAAACCCTGGTTGATGAGAAGGTATTTCTCATCATGTCGCATCGGGTTGCCGAGGTACACGTCAATGACCTGCCATCCGTGACGCTCGAACTCATGGACAACCACCCAGTGGAAGTCCTGGTCGTTCACGGCATAGTTAGAGCCGAGAGCAGTGGCATCATAGTAGTAGATGACCGTCTTGTTTGGGTGTGGTGCGTAATAGGTGCAGAAATCGGCGACGAGCGCAGGGATTTTGCGCTCGAACTTCACATAGAACGATTTTAGGATGTTCAGACGGTTGGCACGTGGCTGACCGCACACAATCCAGTTGATATTGGCGTTGTAGTCCATGCCAATACAGAGAGGCTGCATAGGGTCTATGTCCGAGTCCGTGCGACAGTCGAGCGAGCTGTTAAGCGTAGAGAACTGGTTGTTGGCGTGGATTGTATATAAGTCCTGCTGCGCCTCTTTGATGATGCGCTCGTAGCCGAGCGAGTCGAGGTAGTCGAAATCCGAAGCATCATACTTGTGGTACTCCTGCATGGACGAGTAGAAGCCATCGTGCGAGATGCCGATCTTCTGACAGAGGATAGAAGTCTGGAAAGTCTTTGGCGTGAGGTCGCGCTTCATCTGGCGGATATACTCTTCACCGAGAAGCTGGAGGTTTTCGAGTGTGGAGTATTCCTTGTAGTAGACCGCCACCGAGCGCATCTTGTTAAGCGACTGGTCGAGCCATTTGAGGTAATTAGGCAGATAAGAAGGAATGGGCTTGCGCTGCTCTTTGAGTTGGGAAATGCGCCCCTTCGTCTGCCAAATCTTGTAGATTGTGCCCTTTATGGTGTCAATCAGTTCTGTGTCCATCTTCTCCTCATAGTGTAGGAACCAAGAACCCTTGGTAGTCTGAGGCATATCCGAAAGCACCATCATGCTATGGTTAAAGCTGTGGTGCCCGAAGTACGAGCGTATGCCACCATTGGCAGGCAGAGTCTCGTCCTTCAGCTTGTTGTAATCAATGAACTTCGCCTCGTCAATGAGCAGCCATGAGAGCGTGAGCGAGTTGGAAGAGCCCGGGCGGTCCTGACTGATGATGATAGCCACCGAGCCATTATAGAACGTGATTACATGCTCATAGTCAGCCGGTTCGGTGATTGGCTTCGCGAATGACTTCGGCGGTTTTCTGCCTACTACATAGTGAACGCCATTGATATAGCCCCAACGCTTCCATGCTGCAAGCAGACCCGGGAGCGTGTTCGTCAAGCCATGCTTGAACGTAGGCACGACGATACCACCAGTGGAGCCAGGCATACGCTGCATGTTACGTAGCACGAAAGGCGAGGCGATGGAGTCCGTCTTGCCCGTGCGTCGTCCAGCCACGATGACTGTAGTCTTCGCGCCGATGTATTGCGTGAGCAACTGAGGTTTGTTGAAGTACACACGCTTAGAGTGTTGCTTCGCCTCGATGTCCCATAGAGAAGTATCAACTTTGTTCGTCATTGTCTTCAGGCTTAAAGATGTCATCAAGCACAAGGTCTGCTTGTTCGTACTCAATATTCTCGGTGTCGGGATGCGAAGTGGTAAGCTCCTGGGTGAGCTTTCGGATGCGGTCGTCGATATTCGGAACCGGCGTGATGCCCACAACACGCGGGTCAGTAGTCGGGAAGAACGGTTGGACGACAATCATGTGATACGGCACAGATTGCTCGTCCTCGATGTCGATGCGGTTGAACTTCGCATAAGAAGTGGCCGCTTTCTCCATCGTCTTCGTGTCCTTACGCTTCTTCGCCATCTGGTACGTCTCCATAATCATCTCGTTATAGCGCCAGCGGTGGAAGTCGCGCGTACACTCCGAGAGATTCGGTAGCAGAGCCTTGACGATTTTTAAGTCCGCATACGCCGTGACTTGCGAGAGTCCATAGCGACTGCGCAGTTCATCGACAAACTGACGATCCTTCATGTCAGGGTTGGCGATAGACCATGTGACCATGTCGCGCAAACGCAACAAGTGCTCCACTTGTGGAATGGGATAACGCTCCTCCAGCTCCGCCTTTGCGGTATAGAGGTCTTGCTTTGCGATTTCTATGATGCTTAATTGCGACATGATTGTTGGTGTTATGGGATAAGCCTCACTAAGCCTTCCTAAGCCTTTTTAAGTCTTGGGCGTGAGGGCTGTTTGTGGGCTATTTGGGTGAGCTATTCATCATCCTCCATATCGAGAAGATTGTTACGGGTGTTTTCAAGAGCGAGAGGAGAGCCGACGTAAGCGAGCTGCATCTCCTGATGCAACAGCTTGACACGTGAAGCAGCCTTGCCACGGTGGTAACGCTGCGAGACGGCGGTACTTCTGTCAGCGATGTCACGACGCAGATCCTCGGGCGGTACGCCAAGAATGACAGCCATATCGCTGATTTTGAGGTAGATTGAAGCATATTGCTCAATCTGCGTGAGAGTGTCTTCAGAATAAGTCATTTGATTTATGATTTAAGCCTTACTGAGCCTCTTTAAGCCTTTCTATGCCGTGAGAATGATGGGGTCAGTTATTGGCTCCTGCAGCATTAACACGCTGTTGGAAGAGGTCAGTAAGTGGAACTGAGTGATTTCTAATGAGGTCATCAACCTGTGCGTGGAGTTTCTTGAAGATATTGGAGTCAGTGGAGATGAACGTGGACTCATGTCGGTTGCCTCGCGTGAGATTCTGCGATGTGACGACACTAACCTGTTCTCCGGACTCCGCTTGCACGAGAAGGATTTTGGAATGGTTGTCGGCAAGGTAGGTGCGCTTCATCGTCTGCGTGATGAACGCCCATAGCTTCAGAGTCTTGTTCGTAGCCTTATGGTCGAGCACAAGATTAAAGGCAGATATGTTACCCGATTTCTCGATAAAGAAGAGCCTACGCAGGAACTCCTCGGAGATGGAGAACGAAGTCTGCCAAATCTCCGCTTTGCCTACCTGCCCCAAAATCCACTCTAAGACGTCCGCCACCTGAAGAGCATTGGAGAGATATGCTTGGTGTGGACATTCCGAGAGTGGCTTTAGGATGGTGTTTATGTCGATGTTGCGCTTCATGTTACTGTGTTTTGCCTATTGTGATTATAAGCCGAACTGAGCCTCTTTAAGCCTTTCTACGCCTTAGTGGATTTCTTTGGCTTGGACTTCGGCTTTGAAGGACTTGCCTCCTTTGGCTGTTCTTCTATTTGGGTGTTTTCTGCCGTTTCTGCCTTTGTCACGAAATGGTCATAAGCATCCCAATTTGCGTGCAACTTTTTATCAAGATTTATGAACTCGTCGAGCAACGGCTTGCGCTCCGCTGCCGGCACCTGCTTGGTAGAGTCCGATAACAAACGCAGGCGCAAATGGAGTTCACGCATACGATGAACGAGGTCGAGGTTTTCCACATAAAGTGCCTGAATGTCTTCGGGCAGTCTGTCGTGATCCGCACGCTTTCCTGCCTTGAACTCCTTTGCCTCGTTGTCTTCCTTGAACTCCGTGTGATTTTCTATGATAGCATTAACCTGCTCCTGTAAGATGATAACCTCGTCATGGGCTTCGACCTCACGGCGAGATTTGAGGAAGGCACGGAGCTTGCCCTCGATGAACTCAGCCTTTCCCTTGGGATTGATGCTGAGATTACGATACATTATAGTGTTGTTGGTGAGTTGGAGAAGGAGGATAGCACCCTCGTTCCAGTCACGATCTTCTCTCGGCGTGTCGAGGAAGTCTTGAAGCCTTTCTGTTAATTTATTGTTCATTATGCAAAGTGTTTAGAATGAGTGATTTGTAAAGAAGTGAGCTACATTAATAAGCCAAGCTAAGCCTTCATGAGCCTTTCTATGGCGTGAGTGGTCTTATAGTTTGTTGTTGATGCCTGTGAAGAACACACAATTCTTGTGATGTTCGGTAAGCACATTGCGCATAGCCTTCAGCGTAGAGCCAGTAGTAACGAAGTCGTCGAAGACGATGCAGTTAGGCTCGTTTGGGAGATTGTTCATGGTGAACACCGCCCCGATACGCTGCTTGGAATGGCAGAAAGCAACATCCTCGTAGAACGGTATGTTCAGATGCGCGGCAATCTTCTCGCTGATGCGAGTGGCGAAGTTCTTGACCAAGTGTCGGCGCTTCGGAGTAGTGACGACACACCACGATCCCGTATTCAAGAACTCGCCCAAGATGTCACGGATCAGCGGCGTAATGCTGTCAGCGAAGAAGTCCACCATCGAGTCGTCGCCCTTTATGTCGGTGAGCGTTCTACCATACAACGACTTCTGCCACAGCGAGATAAAGAACACGTCTCCACGGCGAGTAAGGCGGACGCGTCGGGTGAAGTCGCAGCGTGCTTCGACCGACTTATCCCATCCCTTACGCTTCTCAATAGCGAAGATGTCCTTCTGTTCATGCGTTGTATTGGGTGAAGACAGATCAAGCGGACCCGATAAGTCCGGCACGGAAATGTCATTCAAGAATTCCTGCATGTCTATCGGTATCCGCTTGTCCATTGCTAACTTTTGTCTAACTTTAAACTACTGCGCAATCAATGTCTCCGTCTTCCGTGGCGATTGTTCCGGTGTAGAACGGTGCTGGGCACTCGTCCGATGCCTCCACGTTGATAGTGGTGCCGGTGGTGCCAGTGGCACCCTGACCGAGGTCCTGTGTGACGGTGGTCTTTGTAGTCCATTTGTCACAACCCACGACACGGTGCTTGCCCTTCATGTCCTCGACGATGAAGACGTTGTCGTTGTTATTGAGGTAAGCAGCTGCAGCCGATGCCGCCTCGCTTACCGACGGATGCACCGCCACAAGTTTGTTGAGCTGTGTCTGTGACGGCAGCTCGCCCTGCGCCTCACTCGTCAGCTGCGACTTCTCCGGAAGGATGTCGATGTATTTCCATACAGCGTTCTCCTTCAATGTGAAGGATCCGTCATAAACGGATGAAGTGACACGTCCGGCCTCGTTATGCGGTAACTTTGGCCATACGAGGATGTCGTTTTTTGATGTATAATATACACGTCGGCGAACGCCGGGTAACTCCGGTGTGCCCATTGCCCATGCAAGGGACTTCTGGATATCTGTTTTTGCTGGTTCAGGCATGGTGGTGAATGTTGAGTGTTGAATGTTGAGTGTTGAATTAAGCCTTTCTACGCAAGATGTTACTCTTGTCGTAGAATGGCTTGAAGATATATGGATTCTTATGGCGCAAGCTCAATGACTTTGAGGCGTCGCTTGTCGATTGACTCGAACTGCACACCGAAGAACATCGTGGCGATGTACGAGAGCAGGAAAGCATCGAAGCGCTCGACGTCTACTGATTCCATGTCACCCATCTGGTCATAGCCGTAGAGCATGTTGATCTTCGGCGAGACGTGCATATACTTCGAGTCAGCCTTGTTGTATAGCGGACAGAAGATGAGTTTGCCGTTAGAACCCTCGACAGTGGGCTGATTGTACTGAGTGTTGTACGGGATGCCGCTGTGAGTGAGGAGGTAGCCCTCGTTGTACTTATCAACGAAGTCCTGCGAGCAGTACAAGAAGAGAGTCTGCGCTCGCAGACGCGGGTCGAGCGAGAAGAGGATTTCCTTTGCCACGTCAACGGCGTTGGCAGAGGTAATGGCTTCAGTCAGCTTCATGTAGTTGCCGTTCTCCTTAGAGATGGTGCCAGCAGTGACCTCGTTTTTAGTGATTGTGTCGAATCCGTTAAAAAGATCCTTTGTTGTGTTGCCGGTGGGATTGCGCACTCCGTTCCAGATGGAATCGTTGAGATGCTCCGAAAGTGACTTGGCAATCAGTCCGAGCACTTCGCGTGCTGTGGGTGTGGACTTCTGTCCGTCGCCCTTGGTGGCACCAGTGCCGAGGAGCGTCGAGATAGCAGAGTTCGGCTCGAACTTCGCAACCACCGAACCGAAGAAGGTTTCGAGAGTTCGGAAATCAAGCTGCAGATTCGCGTCCTCCGAGCGAGTGGGCGAATATGGTGCGAACTGCGCGGTGGCGTTGAGCGTGCCTACGCTTTCCTTGTAACGGATGCCAGGGCGACCAGTCATGAACTTAAGAGTATCGTTGCAGCCGATGATAGGCAGACGAAGGAAGTCAGAACGCCACTTGTGCGCAGCGTCCTTGTATTCTTGAAGGGTGAAGGTTAATTTTCCAGCCATTGTGTTGAATGTTGAGTTTTGAGTGTTGAATGTTGAATTGTGCGCTTTGCGCATTTTGAATTGTTCAATGAGGATTTAGATAAGCCGATTTAAGCCTCCTTATGCCTCCCTAAGCCGTGAAAGAATAGGGAAGCGAGGCGTGTGCTTATGGCAATGAGTCAAAGAGAGCCTGTGCGGAGTTGGTGGTGTCGTAGAACTTCTCGATTTCTGTCTTCTCGGCAGAAGGTTCGTTCTTTTTGTCGTCAACAACGTTGTTGGTGGTGTCAGCCGGAAGTGACTTGACCTTTGCATCCAGTTCCTTGTTAGCCTTAGTCAGTCTGTCAACCTCCGCAGTGAGGTCGCCGATGGACTTCTCCTTCGCCTCGATGTCTGCTTCAATCGTTTCGAGCTGTTTTGTTGTGAGTGTGGTCTTGTCGTCTTCCGCTTCGAGAGCTTCGCAGGCGAGAGTCTTGCAGATGTTCTTGTAGGTCTTCTTCATGATTGTGGAAGTGATTGATGGTGAAGTGTTTATGTGTGTCTTGTCTTGAAAGTGGAAAACGGCAGCGCAGGACTGTATGAATCTCCTGAAGGCGTTGATTTCCTCCTGCTTGTCCGTCTGAAGATTTGGAAGCGGTATGCCATGAGCGGTGCAGTCCGCTGCGATTGCCTCCGTCATTACCGGCGCCGTCTCGTCCTCGTACTCCGTCAGTTCGTCGACGAAGCCCCAAGAAAGTGCCTCCTGGGCTGTGAGCCAACCGCCTACCTTCATTAGTTCGAGAAGTTCAGCAGGTTTCTTCTTGCATCTTGCAGCGTACATCTCCGCAACAGAGGCATCGAACTTATTGAGGTCAGCCTTCTGCTTCTCGAGGTTGTCAATGAGATTCTGCATGTCAGTGGCGTTCAAGCTGCCCCACTCGAAGAAGGACTGTGAGCACTGGTGCACGAGGTAGACCGAAGACTTGTCCATTGTGATGCGTTTGGCTCCCATGGAAGCGATAGTGGCGGCACTGGCGTTCATGCCCACAAAGTGAACATGAACGTTGCCGTGCCGCCTGAACGCTGAGGATATGGAAAGTGCTGTGTTGAATTGCCCTCCGAGTGAGTCGATAAGTACAGATACCTCTTTGTCCGTGTTCTTGTTGAGCACGTAGTCCACGTAGTCGGAATCGAAATCCCAACCTCCTACGTAGCCTTTGAGGTGAAGATTGTATGTTGTCTTTGCCATGATTAATTCTGTTAGGTGCAGCAAAGATATTATATATAATAATGTATGGAAAAGACGGGATTAGAATGTTGAATGTAGAATTAGGAGTGTGGAATTGTCGGCTGGCGCCGATGGTGATTTGTTGAGAAGGGAATTATTTTTTTATTGTTTTTTCAAAACTGAACCTATTTCGGGTGTAACAAGCGTAACAAACGTAACAAAAATAACAAGTGTTGATTTTCAACGAGTTATAAAAATAACTTTGTTGTAACTTGTTACAAAACCACGCTTTTTGTTACAAAAAACGGCGTTTTTCACGCCGTACAGGGCACAAGTGCCACTTTGTTCTCGTAAGAAATGGTGTATTTCGTGACCGCCGAATCGCCGTTCACCCTGCCTGTAGAGGAGTCAACCTTGACGACAGGATAAGGAGGTTCGGCAGCACCGATAAGGTACTGCTTGCCGTTCGCCGTGTTGATGACGAACGCCAGACGGCGGTGTGTAGGCAGGGTGTCAGTAGTGGAGAATGTGAGCTTCACCTTCTCCAGCATATCGTTGTTGTCGAACTGTGTTTCCAGTTCGCATATAGCATCCCCGGTGTGTGACACAATGAAAGTGTCAGCGAACACTCCAACAGGAACATTCGCCAACGCTTTCTGCGTTATGCTTGCCGTGAGCGTTTCGGCAAACATATACATCATTTTAGTGATTCCGGGTATTCTTTGCATATTTTATTCTTCCGTTTCTGACAATTCAGCTTTGCAATTTCTACGGCTTGAAGACGTTGACTTTTTCCGCTTGCATTGGTTTGTGAGATAGTTCTTTCGGAGTCGCTGGTATATCTTAGCGATTGAATCCCAACACGAACCATCCTCCAAGATACCTCGCTGCTCCATAAAGAGGTATATCAAATCCTTCTGTTGTTTGCCGATCTTCCCGAAGTCATGAAGGAACGTCCAGCAATCAACATCGAAGGAATTCTTTATGTTCTCGAGGAGCGCACGCTTTCCAGTCTCTGTGATGTGATTGTACGTGCGTGGGTCTCTCATCTTCGAGTATGGGATGCAGATGGCGACTTCATCTTCCTGTTGTCGGTGAGGAATTGCAGATTCCGAAGGCTTGACAACAGCGAGTTTGATAAGCTTTGACTCAATACTGCCGTTGTTTAAGCGCACAGGATCAGTGCCGCTGTGCCGATGTATGAACCACTGGCGCAAGTAAGAAGGCATTTTTATATAGATGTGATAGTCGCTCATAAAATGAAATTTGATTACGAGCACAAAGATACTACAAGTTTTGACAAGGTGTATGTGAAGATGAAATCATTTAAGATTTATTTCTTCATAAATAAATACATAAATAAATTGGAAGTTAGGACTAAAAGTTATATATTTGCATTGTTTTTTCTATGTCTAACTTAAACATTAACAAATGAAACGAATAAGTATTTTTTCGATTTTGGCTTTAATGCCTTTATCTATGTTTGCGTATTATAGCGATTATGACCCAGAGCCTTCTGGTTTCACGAAGTTCTTGATGTTCATTCTCTTTGTTTGGGGAGTGTTGGAAGTCATTTTGTTTTTCAAGGTTTGGGGTATGACCAACAATGTAAAGAAAATCCAAACAGAACTTACGCGCTCTAATACTACAGAACTATTCCGTAAATATCGCCTATTGGGTCAAAATGATAAAGCTGCAGAAATACTCATTCAAGCTTTCTTGAATAACATGGAGAAATACATTCATTCTGACAGTTTCTATTCAGGTGAAAAAATTGATAACAAAGTTGCTGAATTAGAATTTCAATTAACAGAATTGGGAGAAAAGTTGCCAAGTGGATTTAAGAATCTAAAAACTGCTGAAGATTATAAAAAAATGGGATATATGAAAACCCTGAAACGTGAACAATTTGAAGAAAAACAAAAGGATGGAGAAGAGATTTCTTCTGAGAAATAAGCACTCCTTACATAGAACAAAATTCAAGGTTACGTCATAAAAGGTGGACTGCCGGGCGAGGCGATTGCCTCGTCCGGCTTTCCTCTTTTATCTGCTGAACACGTAGCCATCCTCGAAGATGTAGTCCGAGATGAACAAATCCCTTGCAAACGCTTTGTAATCGAAGTACATTGAAAGATGACCCATCATGCGCTCCAAATCATAGCACTCATTGGCGATGTGGCTGGCGAAATCTTCCTCACAATCCCATTCGCCCTTATATCTCATCTCAAAATCCTCAATGCTGTCACAGCCTGTAGCTGAAACGAAAGCCTTGAACGCCTGCTGATTGTTTTTAGAAAGATTGGTGAAGGCAATTATCTTGTCAAAAACTTCTTCACCCATGCAGCTCTCTGAATACCAAAATTCAGGAAAGCACTGATAATCCTGAAACATAAGCTCCGGATCCTCCTCATCAGCGTGAAGCATCTTGCAAACATCCATGAACTCCTCGTAAGAGTCAAACATGCGGAGATCAAGCCAAGCACCGAAGAGTGAGCCTTCATTGTACTTCTTGTATGTGCCGCAGTAAATGGCCGGCTGATCCCAGAGATTGTCAACGACATAAAGGCTGATACTATCTACCTGCTCCCTCAAGCTCTTGCGAGCTGATTTAGGTGATGATACATTCATTTCTTTCATAACGTAAAAATTTAAATTGTTAGACTTATGTTGCAGCCCTCGAAATGAGGACTTTTTACGCTGCTTTATTCAGCGCAAGAAGAAGGCATTTAAGGCAAGAGATAGCCGGATAATTTTTCACCTTTGGCGGCACGAGAATTTGGATCAGGAGCCACTGCACCCCAAAATCTTGAAAAATTATCCGAGCTAAGGCAGTGCCGTGCCCTTGCAGGATGCCGCTTGCGCTAATTTTGCACGCGGAAAAATCCCATGCACGAAAGAAAGGCTGCATGTCTGACAATTTGAATGTTATGAAATCAGAAATGACATCACTTCAGCTGCAAGAGCGGAGCAGGAGGAAGCATATCACTTAAAGTCGTAATCGTAGGGTGAGCAGCCATGCGGCACTACATCAGAAGAAGTCAATGGTGAAAGGCTCACTGGTGCCAGGCAGGTTCTCCGGAAACATGATGACCTTACGAGACCGCAGTTTCATAATGCAAGAAACCGCTGACATGGAGGCACTGGAATACCTAATCATATAAGAAGGACTATCAGTATAGCTTTCCTTTTGGTATTAAGAATAGAGAAATGTTACAAGAAGTTACAATAAATTACAAGATAAACGCCCACCTAAATCTTATAACAATCAGCATGTTACATTATGTTACAGATGTTACAGCATTTTTCCTCTGAATTATGAGATATGGGCAAAAAGGATTGTGATTTCGCCTGACATCTTCAAAGAATACATCTTTATTGGTATTTGGAGCGTATAATGGGCTGCAAGTATGTATGTAGGTAGGTAGATTACAAAGCGTGCACAGTACCTCTTTTCGGACAATATCTTCGAGGATGGCTAAGTGTTCAGCAAAAGAAAACCGCCGAGACGAACCAATCGCCCCGGCAGTCCACCTATTATGATACCAAAATAAAAAGAAATACGTTCGTAGTAAGCTACCGCTTTTAAGAGTAAAAGAGTAAAAAAAGTAAAACGATTATAAAGGGCTTAGAATGGATTCTCCGAGTCATCGTAGGGGTCGCCTAGCGATATGGCGAAGATCTGCACCAGTCGGTCATATGCAAAGCAATATGCTCGCTGTGCAGAAGTCACCCTGGTCGGCTGCTTGTTAGGCGCCGACTTTGTCGTGTCATATACTGGATAGCCTTTCTTGTAGACATCGAAGCGTGCCACCTTCTCGCCGAGGTAAGCCGTGCTGTTCTGTAGATAATAGCGCAGCGCGTCAGTAGGCAGCACCTTGTCATTCGTCTGTCTACCCTCCTTGCGGTAAAGGTTGAAGACACGCGTCTTCTGCAGGAAAAGCACCGGTCGGCGCTCCGTCCAAGTAACATCCGCCACATCCGTCTTCAGATGGTTCAGGAAACGTATGAAGAAGTCGCCTCCGTCAATCAGTTCCCCGTCGCTGACGAGATACTGCACCGTATTCCAGAATCCACCCAGTTCTCCGTTGGTCTTACACTCAGCGTTCTGTTTTCGTATTCCGTCCACAATGACGCGCAGCATATCATCGTATGATAGGTTGGGGATGCAGCTCTGCAGAACTCTTAGTGCCGCCAATGGCACGCACCAGTTGTTCATGATTCTGTCCTCACCTTTAGCATCTCCGAGCGCGTTGCCGACATTCGTCTGCGTCTCTTTGAACGCCGTAGACCACGCCTGTTCAAAGTGTCTGCGCTGCTTCAGCAGCTCTATCGTCAGGTGTGTCAAGCCCAACGAACGCATATCGAGCAACTTCTTGTAGTTCTGCTTTTCTTTGTCAGAAAACTCGCTTCGTGGGAATTGCAGGAAGATGATACGGGTGAAGAGAGCGATGTCCGCAGTCGGCATCTCTTGTCCGGATAGGATGATTCCGGCATCCACGGCAGTCGTCTCCTTCTTCTTGTCAAGATCCATGTTCATTCGTGTTCGTCCGGTGCCGTCCCATAGACCCTTCAGGAACTCGATGATCTTCACGTCCAAGTCGTTCTTGTACTCGTCGATGTGAGCGAGTGCGTTGGCTGATGCCGCCACCGTGTCGTTCAATGCTGATGGCGTGGAGTTCTGTATGTTCGGCGCCGTGTACGCTATTGTGAATAGCGAGAGCAGCGTGTGGCCAAGCTCCGACTTGCCGCTGCCCTTAGGACCGAAAAGGTTGAGAATCGGGAACCAATGGTTGGCAGAAGTAGAAGTCACCACGTCGCGGAAGAGCGTGGCGAGATAGAAACAGAAGCCCACACGTCCGTTGTCCCCATACACCTTGAACAGCTGTTCTGTAAACTCCTTCAGAGTAACCGAAGAAAGATTGAGATGCACGAACTGCTTCTCAAAAGTAAAGAGCTTCGGGTCGTTCTTGTATATGGACGAGCTGGATGGCAGATAGAAGTTGCCCTTATCCTTCAGCCTTACTATGCCAAATTCATCAGCTGGGATGAAATGGCAGTCGTGGAAAACACCATTGCCAAAAGCGTAGAATCCGGCTCGTTGCCATCCCATCTGCGTTATCTCCGTAGCCGTCTCCGTTTTTTCATAAAGGTAGGATTTCAGCTTCGTCAGCTCCCTTTCAGTAGCTTTCCAGATATAGTTGCCTAAACCCTCGACCTTCTGCTTGAACTTAGAAATTGAGATCAGATCCTCCTGCTTCAGTTCCACTATTTCCTCGCAGTTCATGCAGTTTTTGATTTTGTAGAGTCGCTTCGGATTAACGTTGTCCTTGATGTGGAAAAGCGGAAGCATAGTGAAGTTCGACCACTCATAGACACTGCCTTTCTCCGTTATGGACATGTAGCATCCGTGGTCTACGTAAAAACCGTATTTGCGGTTCAGGTCGTTTTCCTCCTTGTCCTGGTTTTTCTTCGTCTCCTGCTCACGCTTCTTTCGTTCCTCGTCTACCGCTTTCAGCCACAGCCGTTTGCCTTGGTAGTATTTGGTGAGTTTGCCGATGTACATGGAAACTCCCGTCTCGTCATCAATGAGTGAGAGAAGGTAAGCTATTTCCTTTATCGCCTCGCGTTGTTCCTCCGTAGTGGTGGTGTGAGGGAATAGTTTGTCCGCCATCCAGAGAATAAAATCGACTTCTTCTGTGGCGTTAAATATGTTGGTGTTCTTGAAGAACGAGTCAGGATCCTGCTTGACGTTCTCCTCCGTGTCCGGTATCTCTTTGACGCTGACCGTCAAGCCGTATTCCATGGCGTTTGTACCTGCCTCCATCACAACCTGGACTCCATGCCCATGCGTTTCGCCCTTCTTCGGCGGGTCGGCATCCGGGAGGAAACACACCTTGTTCGTGACTCGCTTGATTGTTGAGAAATGGCTGTCGTTCCACGCCGATCCAAGCGCTGCCACGGTGTTGTGTATTCCGATAGACTGGAGTCGCATACAGTCCGGCGCACCCTCTACGAGAAACATCTTATCCTGATTAGCTGCTGTCTTCCACGCATCCTCGATGCCGAACAGCACGTATGACTTGTGGAAGATGTCGGATTCGGAGCTGTTCAGGTATTTTGGTTGCTGATCGTCCATGCAGCGTGCCGTGAATCCTATTACGTGCCCGAAACGGTCATGTATCTGTATTACGACGCGGTTTTGGTATAAGTCATATCCACCACGGTTGAGCAAACCCAGTTCCTTCAGAAACTCCGCCTTAACTGGAAGCTGCTGCAGTGCGTGTCCGTCCTTTGGTGCATAGCCTATCTCCTGCATGGTGCAGTATTCCTTGCCCCATCGTCTGTAAGCGTATTCCTGCGCCTCCTTAGAGTCGAGGAACTGCTTGTTTGTGATCCATAGAGCTTCGCGGTGCATTCGTTTCTGCTTTTCCTCAACTGACTCTTCCTGCTCCTCGATCTGGACGTTGGCTTTTTGTGCCAGGGTGCGGACTGCTTCGACAAAAGTCTTGTTCTCCGCCTTTTCGATGAAGTGTATTGCGTCGCCTCCTTCTCCGCACCCAAAACACTTGAACGTGCCGGTGTGGGGGAAGACGTAAAAGGATGGTGTCTTCTCCTGATGGAATGGGCAGCATCCGACATAGCGTATGCCTGACTTCTTCAGCTGTACGTGCTGGGCGATGACTTGCACGATGTCTGTGCGGTCCGATATGGTGTCAATGATTTCTTGTCGTATCATAATGTGCAGGTTAAAAGCCCTGCCACTATTCGCTTCACAGCGGAGTGGCAGGGAAAAAAGTGTTGTTATTCAGAAGTGCTTATTTAGCTCTTAGGTTTTTGATGTACTCGCTTTTTAGAATGTACCATGAGTGTCCTTCCTTGTGTGCAGGGATGGCACCTCTGATAATTCTCTTTCTGATCGCTTGGGGTGTTGAGCCGATGTGTGCGGCGAGTTGTGCTACAGACCAGACAGTTTCTTCTGTGTCTATAATCATCTGCTTCAGTTCGTCAACGGTAATCCTTGTTGATGCTTTCTCTCCATGTGTACTCATAAGCTGTATTTTTATTTGATTCAACTTCCTCTCTTGCCTCTGCTACAACTACGGCAATTTCTTTTTCCCAACAGTAATGCAGGTGGACAAAAATGTTTCTGTCCATTCCGCGTGTGTTGTTGAAACCGCAAATGGTGCTTCGCAGGGACACGACTCTTCTTCGTGGAATATTGGCGTATCTTATATCGCCTTCCTTTATGCTGTTTAGCCAGTTCGTCAGGTGTGTTGGTGACTCGATGAATGTTGCAGTCATGTGTTTCTTGTTTTTAAGTTATTGATCACTAGTCTTACTAAGGTTGAATTGTCGGGTACAGCCGTAAACATTGAATGTTAAAATAGGAAATCTTCTTCTTTTTTCAAGAAAAATTCGTATCTTTGTAATGTTATTTAGAAGTATCTATCACGACAAATTTCGTCCTTAGGCTTTTTTCATCAGTCAGCTTTTCCGATGTTTAACTGTCGGCAAAGTTAGGTTGTTATCTTTGAAAAAGTAAAAATAATCCGAAATAAGAGTGTTTATTTATTTACTATTTAACACATCACAGCGATACAGAATGGTACAACGGGTATTTGTTTAGTTGTGAAAAAAGTGATCTTTTAAAGTGTTTATGAACCTCGAAAATTCTCTTTTTTAGTGGTGAACTAACTGCTGAATTTAAGTTGTGGTGTTACACGTTTTGGCAAGGTGTTACACGCTTCCTGCTCACACCTTAGTTTAAATTCAAGAAAGGAAGTCGTAGGTTTGCAAGTTGTTGATTTTTAGGGATATAGCAAGGTATATTGAGCGTTTTTCTCCAAAGAATCTTGTGATACTTAAAATAAAAATCGTGACCCCAACGGAATCACTTTGTGACCCCATGCGGGTCACCAAGGAACGAAAATTCAAATTGAAAGAAAGAGGACTTTTACATAACGTAAAGTCCTCTTTTCGCATATAATAGGCTGATTTTCAGTAGAAAATCTATTTTCTATATTAGGTTATTTAGAGGTTAACATTATTGTCTAACATCACGGTGGAATTCTGCTATGAGTACAGAAGAGGACATAATGTGACACGATGAGCCAAAAATGCGTTACACATTGCGTTACACGTTACGCAAAATGTGCGTTACACATTGCGTTACACGTTACACAAAAGTGCGTTACACATTTTGAGAGCTTGCGGTACAAGAAGCATGGCTGCATCAGAAGAGGTGACGCAGCTGCTCCGCAAGTGTAAGAAGATTGTAACGGCTATGGATGTCCTTGACGAGGAAATGACCATGGACAATTTTAATCTTCACTTCTATGGCGAGGAGGTCATGCAGAAGAAGGAAGAGGAGTTGCGGGTCGGACAAGTCCGTCCACGACTTGGGGAGGGATAAATCGAAAAATGCTTCCATACTGCGAAAGTACGGAAGCATTGTATGGTGAGAAAAGACAAGTTGTTTATTCTGGTTTCTGCACAAACATGATTTTATCAAAAATATCACCTGCAGAAACGGCTACACGAACATAACGTCCATTCTGTGTTTCGTTGGGAGCAAATGTAACAGTGAGCGTATTTCCTTCCACCTTTGAAGATGTAAAGTTGCCTTTAACTTCGGAATAAAGTTTGTCATCATACGCAGGAACGTTTATAATGGTTTTAGTTTTATCACCCACCGACTCATTAACGTATTCAATCCAAAAATTCTTGTAATTCTTGCATTTGAAAGTATATGTACCGCCAGACTTTGGCACGCCAATAGCCTTGCCAAAACTTGGTGTCAGTGCTTCTTCATAATTGTTCTTTTCCCATTTCATGGCATCCCAATCACCATCGTCTTTGCTGCATGAAGTTAATGATAAGATGCAAGTAAAAAGCAACATGGTTGCAAATAGTCTCTCTTTCATTTGTTATATATTTTATGGCTTTTATTATAAAACGCACAACTTCTTTGAATATTACATAAAAATGCAACTTTTCGGGGTCACATCACCACTTGACTCCTTTTTATTTTTATAGCCATGGTCTTCAAAGAGTTTGGCGGTGTCAGACTGTTTCCATTCAGCGAATACGTTGCCTTTGGCTAAACGTATGCTGTTCACGATGTCGATGATGCTTGGTATCGGGTATTCACCGATGCGGAGGATAGAGAATTCGATGGCAGAGATGCGCTGATACATCCGCTTGTATTGGGCGGTGTCGAGAGTCATATCCCATTTGTTGAGAGCGTTGGCTGTGCGAAGCATGTCCATGAGTTCCGGACTGAAGAACTCCGTTAGGCGTAAGTATGAGGTCGAGCTGTGGCACTGCGTGCAGCATCGCCTCTGCAGCCGTGATGATACGGCAGTAGTGCAGCAGCGGTGTGTTGTCAGAGTATGTGCGGATGCGACTCATCGTGTCGGACGAAATGAAAGTGTCGGTAAGCCATTGCTCCGCCTGTAGGAGGTGATACTGTATCTTGTCAAAAAGAGAAGGCTCACCAGCTACCGCTTTGAGCGTGTTGGGGACGTACTTCTTTAGAGTATCGTTGTCATTTATCAGCATTGCCATTGTCTTTGGATTTATTGAGTGAAACTTGCTTCGCGTCCTTATTCTCATCGAGCGTGGTGATCTGGATGAATGGGCAGTCCGGCTTGACCGCTGTCCACTTGTTGAAGCGGATGATCAGCCGGTGAGCGGAAAAGAGAAGGTCGTGGTAAGGCTTTTGCAGAGCCAGTGCGATGGTGTAAAGCTCGCGTTTGTCGCTTCCCGAGTTGTTAGTCTGCGACTTGCCTGGCACCGAGCCGACGAGGTTGGAATGGATGCGCATGGTGAAGCACATCATATTGATGGCTTCGACGATGTCCGTCGCCCAATCGCCACCCTCCTTATCCGTCTCGATTTTGTTGATGACCACGTCGTGTTGCTCCTCGCCATTCGGTGAAACGTAGAACGTGGAGAAGAGCACTTTTCCACTATTTTCCATGCCAGTAAGGAAGTTGATGATGTTGTCCTTCTCCTCGTTGACACGTTCCTGCTGCTTGACACGATTCGTGATGCCCTCGACCTTGAAGATATTGTTCCAAAACGAGTCGGCAATCTCGATGTGGTACTATAGCACGCCTGTTTGCGCACGATGCGGACAATGCGACTGGCATCCTCATTGAGGATGATTACGCTGACGCAAAACCCGAAGTGCTTGAAGTCCTGACACACACCGAGGAAGTAACTTGCAAGGTCGTTATCCAGCACGAAGTCATCCACTTGCGCTTGCACTTGTGCGGTGGCAAGCTCCGTGTCATAGACAAGTCCGCTGCCATAGCAGACTTCGGCGTTGAACATCTGGCAGGTGCTCAGTGTCTCGTCGGATTCGATGAGATTGATGATGTTATATGGCATACGGTTGTCGCCACCCCACGGCATGTATTTCATGCGCTCGTTGATGAAGATGGGCGCGATGTCGTTCTCCTCCTTAAAGACTTCAGATGTCTTGGTGGTGAAGGCTGCGGATTTGTTGGTGCCAGGGGTGGTGACAACGGATGTAGGTGGAATGAATGAAAAATCGCTCATATCTTGCTTTTTTTAGGGCAAAGATATGAGCGAATGGGTGGTTGGGAAAAGACAATGCTGATACAAAATATAAATAGTCGAGTTGCAAAATATCCATAAAAATTTGAATAGTCATCTTCTTTCTTACAAAAAATAATTATTTTTGCAATATGAATATCATATATATAATGTACAATGGTAAATAAAAAAATAAATAGAATAAAATCTGTTCTTGCAGACAAGGACAAAACAAGCAAATGGCTTGCTGAACAATTGGGAAAGGATAAAACCACCATATCAAAATGGTGTACAAATACCAATCAGCCAGACGTTGAGAGCCTAATAAAAATATCAAAACTCTTGAATGTGGATTTGGCAGATTTAGTTGTTCTTGATGAAAATTAAACGCAATAAGGTAATGAAAAAAGAAGAAATACAATTATTGTTCTCGCAATTTGAACAAGTCTCTTGTATTATAAATGATATTGAATGTTGGAGTGCTCGTGAATTGTGTACATTGTTAGGATATACACAATGGCGAAACTTTACAAAAGTGATAGACAAAGCAAAAGAAGCGTGTGGCAATGCAGGACATAAAATAGCCGACCATTTTGCTGACGTCAGCAAAATGGTCGAGCTTGGCTCAGGTGCTGAACGTCAAGTAGATGACATCATGCTTACACGTTATGCTTGCTATCTTGTAGCACAAAATGGCGACCCTCGCAAGTCGCAAATTGCTTTTGCACAGACCTATTTTGCAGTGCAGACACGCAGGGCGGAACTTGTAGAGAAACGAATTTCGGAAGTTGAGCGTGTCGAAGCACGAACAAAATTGCAGGAGACAGAGCGCAAACTGTCTGGCATTCTGTATGAGCGTGGCATCAACGACAAAAGTTTTGCGGTTATTCGTTCCAAGGGTGACCAAGCCTTGTTCCGTCTCAATACATCCATGTTGAAAAGGCGTATGGGCATCCCCGAAAAGCGTCCATTAGCCGATTTCCTGCCAACTATCAGCATCAAGGCGAAAGACTTTGCTGCAGAAATGACAAGCGTAAACGTTCAAGCTAAGGACTTGCACGGTGAGCCACAGATTAGCAATGAACATATTGCAAATAATACCGCAGTTCGTGATATGCTCGTACAACGAGGCATCGTCCCAGAGAACTTGCCTGCAGCCGAGGATATCAAGAAGGTTGGACGAAGATTGGCAAGTGAAGAGAAGAAAGTTTTATACAATAAGAAAAAAAATAATTTCTAATAATTTATTTGGTATCTGATGGACATATTGAATAACTTACAAATAGGTGATCAATCTATTGATGACAAAGGTCAGGTCAAGATAATGGACGAAGATCGACTATGTTTTCTCGTTAAGTCCGAAAGCAGAGGTACTTACGGATTGCGTACCATTTCTAAGCAATTGCTTAGGGAGTATGTAGCCTATTTCAAACTTCACCCAAACAACAATGCCAATCAGGCAAGAGAAGATTTGTGTGGAAAGACCGATTTGGACAAATTTGAATATGGCTATTCAGCCACACTGATGCGTATGGCTAAAATGGTGATAAATCCTGAAAGTCAGATTATACGTTCGCAATCCAATACCAAACACATAGCCAATCACCATCATGCAAAGTTTCCTCTTCAACAAATCTACTATGGTGCTCCAGGCACAGGCAAGTCGTATGAGATAAACAACTTTACCAAGATATACTCGACCATCCGCACAACGTTTCACCCCGACAGCGACTACTCTACGTTTGTAGGCGTATACAAGCCGACAATGGAAGAGACACCAGTATATGGTGCGCAAGGAGTTGAGGTGGCAAAGGAGAAACGCATCACCTACACCTATGTTAAGCAAGCATTCTTGAAAGCATATCTTGGCGCATGGCAGAAATATGCTTATGGCGGTGAAACGGCAGAACCGCAGTTCTTGGTGATAGAGGAAATCAATCGTGGCAACTGCGCCCAAATATTCGGTGACTTGTTCCAGTTGCTCGACAGAAGCGATAACGGTTTCTCCACCTACCCGATAGAATCCGACTCCGACTTGCAGAACGAGATAAAGAAAGCGTTTGCCGATGGCGGAGAGTATGCCCTTGAAAATGAGTTGGACGTGGACGATGCCGTGGACGGCTACACAAGCAACTATGGCAAGACGTTGTCAGATGACATCAAGAACGGACGAGTATTGCTATTGCCCAATAACCTCTATATATGGGCGACCATGAACACAAGCGACCAAAGTCTGTTCCCCATCGACTCCGCTTTCAAGCGCCGTTGGGATTGGCGATATGTGAAGATAGCTGATGCAAGGAAAGGCTGGAAAATACAATGTGGCAATGAGTATTGCGATTGGTGGACGTTTGTTAAGGAAATCAATAAGAAGATAGCCAAGGAAACAAGCAGCGATGACAAGAAACTCGGCTATTTCTTCTGCAAGCCACCGAAGGACAGCGACACCATCACGGAAGACAAGTTTGTCGGCAAAGTGCTGTTCTACCTGTGGAATGACGTGTTCAAGGACGGCGACATCTCGCTATTCAAGATCAGCGATGACGAAAAGGCAGAGATATGCTTCGATGCTTTCTATGGCAGCGACAACAAGGTAAATGTCGAGGCAATCAGAAAGTTCCTTGTCGGAGTAGTTGGCGAAGAAAACATTCTGAAAGGCGATGATGTCGATAATGAAGCATTAGAAGCGATAATTACTGGAGGAAATGTAGATAGAAGCCAGTACAATTTTAATGGCAGTGGAAAATATGGAAAGAGTACATTAGGTCAAAAAATCATAGACACATACTTGAACGAGCATAAAGATTTGACATTTGAGCTGATAAAACAGACGTTCCCCGATAGTATGCTAAATGGGGTACCAGGCCCTGGTCTCATTGTGAAAAGTGATGTAGACTTGGCTTCGTATTCAAGATACTACAAATCTGGTTACGAGTCCAGTGATGGTATAAACTATTCCATCTATAAACAATGGACAATAGGAAATATTCAAGCAATAATTGAATTTGCCAAGAAACAAAATTGGATGGTTGAAAAATTATAATAATGCGCATACTAATCGAAGAATACCAATATAAATATGAGGACGTGTGCGACGTACTCAAAGGACTTGGTGTGCTTCAAGACGTGGAGGGAAAAGTGAGCCTGAGCTATGTTGGCTACTATTTCAACGACGATCCCGACGTGAACGACTGTGTGTTTATTCTGCCCAAGGTGTTGTTGGAAGGCGAGTTTGGCAAGGAAAAAGTGTTCGGGCATATCGAGCCACGAGACTTGATAAACGCCGAGGACTGCAAGGACTTGACCACCGAGGAGCACACGTTTATCTACAATCTGAGCGTGTGGATATACAGAGCCATCACCGTGTTCCGCGACCACGAGTTTGACCGGGTGGAAGACGGCAAACGCCAGTCGAGCATCGTGCTATACAAGCAAGCTCCGATGATGGGGCACACGAGGAAGCGCAAGGCAAACACGTTTCTCGACGTGCTGCTCACCCTGCAGGAGTGGAACAAACGCAACGAGAGTTTCGTGATGTTCATCGTCAAGAACCTCCACTCCGGCTACAACAAGATAAACTGGACACGCACCATCAGCCGAAGCCAAGCCGTGATACAGGAGAGCATCGGAGGCACACGCCGTCAAGACGTGAGCTATCTGAACCCCATCAACAAGAAACGCCAGATAAACTTTGACGAGGAGCTGCTTGTCATTTATTATAGCATCTTGCAGCACATGCACGACAAGTATGGTTTCCCTGTAAGCATCAACGTGAACTTCCCACTGATACGAGGCGACAAGTTCAAGCGATACATAGACAGCTACGGCAAGCGACGTCTGAAGCAAATCAAATACAAATACTTCTCCGACAAGGCGTTAGAACTATGGGAGCTGTGCTATGCCTTCTTCGACCGGCCAGACAACATCATGCTCAACGTAGACCAGAGGGAATACCTGTTGGTGAAGAGTTTCCACATCGTGTTTGAAGCCATCATCGACGAGCTGATAGCAGGCGACCAGAAGTTGCCAAAGGAACTGAAAGACCAGCCCGATGGCAAACGAGTGGACCACCTCTACCAGTATCAGGAGCTGACCAACAACGACAAGAACGACAACATTTACTACATAGGCGACTCCAAGTATTACAAGCGAGGCAACTCACTTGGCAAGGAGTCAATCTACAAGCAGTTTACCTACGCAAGGAATGTTATACAATGGAACATCGACCTCTTCAACGACGGCAAGGCAGAGGAGAAAAGCGGTCATGTGAAGTTGCGCGACGACGTGACCGAGGGCTACAACATCATCCCGAACTTCTTCATCTCCGCCAACCAGAACGTGCTTCGCCCGGAAGACGACATAAAGCTCATCGATAGCGATAAGGAAGAGAGCAAGCGTAGGCAACAATACTATCTGAGCCGTCAGTTTGAGAACCGACTGTTCGACAGAGATACGTTTCTGCTCGCACACTACGACGTGAACTTCCTCTTTGTCGTGGCACTCTACGGACGCAACAACGCAGCAAGCAAGGTACAGTGGCGCAACAAGGTGCGACGGATGTTCCGCACGGAAATCCAGCAGATGCTCAAAGAAAACTTTGAGTTCTACGCCATGACCGCCAAGAGCGATGTCAGTCCCGATACCTACATCAGAGAGAATTTCCAGCAAGTGCTCGGCAAGGTGTATCATCCATTCGACAACCGAGAAGGCAGCGACCAGCAATATTTCTCGCTCGCTCTGCTCAAGCCAGAGAAAGAGGCGGATGCAGCCATTAGGGAAAGGGTGGCAAGCGAGAACGAAGCCGTGATGTTTGAGCTGAAGCACGCCTTTTACATCGCCAAGTGTCCGCTTGGCGTGGATCCGAGGACACTGTCAGAGGATGTGATGCCGAGAGTGGAAGCACGTCCGCATGATGTCATACCGAAGCAGTTTCTCACGATGCACTACTTGGAGAACTACCCCAAGGCGACGTTTCTCATTGGTATAGTGAACGGCATCAACCACCTGAACTGGATATTCAGTAGACAAGGAGGCAAGCGTGACGATGCCTATAACGTGCGCCTTGGCAAGGAAGCGCATGGCGGTGTGGTGAAGAGCCGTGACTATGTGAAGCACGCCAAGTTCGTGATTCTTTATAACGCTGGCGAAAACAAGGTGTACAAGGCGTTTCGTGTGAAGAACACTGGTGAGCTGACTCGTGAGCAAATGATAAGCCAAGGGTATCTGAACCCACGGCACGACAGGTATTTCTGCTATTTCTTCGATGAAGAGATAACACTTGGAGAGTTTGACATTCACGGAATTATCGAAGCCGACAAGAAGAAATACGAGGCGGATGCAAAGCAGAAAGAAGAGTATGCGGAGGGGCAGCCTGTGTTTATGAGTGGAGAGGAGTTGATAAAGTTTAGGAAGTAATGATATAAAAGTCGTATTAAAAATATGGATTTTTACAAATTGGAAGAATATAAATTTTCTGATCTTGAAGACCTCATTAATAATGAGGTCGAAGAAAACTTGCATCTTGACTATAAGAGTGCTGGTTCATTAAGTAAAGAAGATAAAAAGAAAGCGGAAATAACAAAAGATGTTTCCGCTTTTGCAAATTCAGATGGTGGCATTATTGTTTATGGTATACAGGAAGTCGATAATAAGCCAAATTCTTTTAGTTTTGTTGATGGAAATGAGATTACAAAAGAATGGTTAGAAAATATAATAAACATCATTCAGCCAAGAATAAATGGGATTGACATATTCCCAATTCGACATGAAGGTAATTTGGAAGAAACCGTATATTTGGTAAAAATACCCAAGAGCGACGATGCACCGCACATGGCAAAAGATAAGAAATATTATAAAAGATTCAATTTCTGCTCTGAGCCAATGGAAGATTATGAAGTAAAAGACTTATTTTATCGGCATCGTGCTCCGGCATTGCAAGTTGTAGGAGGAGGGCTTGAAGAAGACGAAAATGACCATTACGATGAGGAAGTTTCATATTCTTTCTTCGCTATAATAAAAAACACAGGTGTAACTTTAAGTAAAGACTATAAGCTAAGTGCTGCTTTTTTTAATCTTCCATCTAAAATAAAATGCAATTATCAACCTCACGAGGGATTGATTTTGGGTATGCCAGTATGTAAATATTGCTTTAGGATAACGATTCCATGTAAAGAAACAATATTTCCAGGTGAAGTAATCCAAATGGGACGTTTTAAGATAGATGTACCTATAGAATGTATATCAGGTTTAAACAAAACTTATATTAAGATAACTTTAAGATATGAGGATGGTGGCAAAAATGATATATTAGTATCAGCAAATCCACAATCGGATTTTATTCTTTTTGGTAAGAAAGAGATTGAAGCATATATAAAAAAAGATCATCCAGACTTTAATCTGTTGGAGATATTGTAAATTATATAAACAATATGTCATAAGACTACAACAAAATGGATGCTCCTTTGATTGGGGCATCCATTTTATGTTTAATCAGTAACTGTTGGATTCAGTAAGAAATCGTAGATACTAATGATTTGAATTCCGTCATCATCGCTCCATGATTTGGTATGCTCGCCAACAATAAGAAGTTTACGGAAAGAATCACCCACTAAGCGCAAGGAACGTTTCTCCTGATCCATTTTGTCGGCATCAGGCATTCTCCAAGCCGATTGTATGTAAATGCGTTGACTACCTTTATTGCAGACGAAATCAACTTCAAGTGTGACACGGATATTTTGTCCCTTATCGTTTCTTACCCTTTGAGCAACGTTGCCAACATCAACGAGCCAACCACGCATACGCATTTCATTATAGATGACATTCTCCATGATGTGGGTAGGCTCTGTTTGTCGGAAAGAAATGATAGAGTTGCGCAAACCAATATCTTGATAATAGTATTTTGATAGCGAGCCGATGTACTTGCGTCCTTTAATGTCATATCGCTCAGACTTCTCAATAAGGAAAGCATCTTGCATATATTCAAGATATACGGAAACCGTCTTATCCGTGATATTCTGAACGTTGCTTACAGACTTGAAAGTGTTGGCAATATTAAGAGCATTGACAGGTGCGCCTATGCTTGAAGCCACAGTCTTTGAAAGCTCTTCAAATTCAGGTTTTAAGGTAATGTCATTACGCTCATATATGTCACGGAGATACACGGTACGGTATAGCCTACGCAAGAAATCGGATTTCTTGTCATCACCAATTTGAGTTAGGAGTTGTGGAAGTCCACCAAACATAATGTATTCAGACCACGCATCTTCCTTTGAACCAGGAAAAACAGACATAAATTCCTTGAATGACAAAGGCCAAACATGGATTTCATCACCACGCCCACGGAACTCTGTCATCACATCAGATGAAAGGAAGCGTGAATTAGAGCCTGTAACATAAACATCTGTGCCTTCAGTTACCGAGAGAGTGGAAAGAACCTCAACAAAGTCATTCACTTCCTGTACCTCGTCAATAATGATGTAGTATGTATCATCGCCTTTCATTTCCTTTTCTACCCAATCAAGTAAATAGTCAGGGTCTTTGAATGGCTTGTTCTTTCGACTCTCCATATCAATAATTATGATATGGTCTTCTTTAACACCATTATCCAACAGGTGCTGTCGGAAAAGCTTCTTTAGCAAGAAAGACTTTCCCGAACGTCTTAATCCCGTTATAATTTTAATCAATCCGTTGTCTTTAGAACGAATCTATTGGTCGATATAAGTGCTTCTGTTAACTATCATACATTCCGAAAAAGTGGTACATGTTCCACTTTTTCGGAACAGAATTAATACTTTTCTTTTAAAAGGAAGACTGTTTCTTTAGGATTTTGTAATTTTTACGTGCATACAAGGAGCAGCAAGGAGAAGGCATGTAAATGCAAGGGATAGCCAAGATTATTTCATCCTTCATGGCTTGAAAGATTTTGGAATGAGGCAAACCTGCCCCAAAAACTTTTGAAAAAATCTTAGGCTAAGCGTGGAGCGCGACCCTTTCAGAATGCCGCTTGCGCTAACTTTGCAAAGGAAAAATCATAAGCATTACATTTGGTAAGTGCTTCACGTCGAACAAATAAAATGATTTGGTACAAAGAACACCACTTCAGAATATTACTCCGGAATAATAAAAGAAGAAGACTGGTGATATGAATTGTGCAATCTCTGTTGTCATCATAGGATGGAATGGCTACATCTTCCATGATGAAATCGTGGCAGACAGATACCTATCTTTTAGGCAAGCAGAAAGGTGGATGTGCTTGTGGCTACAAAAATGAACATCAGCAGTATCGGAGTTCATTCACTAATGAGAGTGTGGAACGGATGAGAAAAGGCTAATATGAATACTTGTCATTTTGGCTGCGAACAAAAAGCCGATTCGTCCACAGACAATGACTGGGACGGTGGAACAAGCTACCAAGATAACAGCATAGGAAAGATGCACAAAGTGCAGGAAAGGCGGTGCGCCACGCCTTACTCCTTTGAAAATCGGGATTGGCTACCTTAGGTTATTGACTCTCACGCCTGAGAGATTGCAAAAGCTGAAGGTGCAAATAGCGAAGCGATGGAAGTGCTGAAGACGAAGCATACCGCTGAAAAAGAAAAGCCTTCATCCTGCGTTGGGCGCAAGACAAAGGCGTATAGGAAAGGGTGATTAGGCAGTGTTCCGCTTCAATGAAGTTACCACCAATGATTACTATTGTAATATGGAATGTTGTCTACATCAGACAAAAGTTTTGAAAATGTATTATGCAAGAATTTTGCTCTTTCAAATATCTGCATCCATCCTTTTTGAGAAGGTTCAAAGGTTTCATTCTTCTCAAATGAAACATCAGCTTTACCAAATAAAAAGTTTAACCCCTCAATAGTTTTTTCGGCTAATGGGCGCAAGAAATAATGTAACGATAATCGTTTGTCGCTATCATCAAAAATATAATGGATTTCAAACTTTATAAAGTTGCATACATCCCACTCGAAAATTGTAAAATTTGCATTATAATCCTCTGCAGCTACTATCACTCCATTTGGAACTTTATTAGTAATTTGCTGCTTTACATAATATTTCTTTCCAAGTTCAAAATTCACTTTTTCTACACCAAAGGGATCTTTGCCATATATAGAACTCCAAGGGTCATCCTCTTCTGGAATTGGATTATATGAATATTTATTCCATTCAATTTCATGAATGGATAATTTATCTGTTTGTGTGTCACAAACAAGATAAAGAGTTTTATTATTTTTCATCATAAACGTGCTATTTTATTTCAACAAAAATAGGAACATGGTCGCTCATGCGATTCGTTTCATCCCATGTGAATAGTTTGTAATCTACTATTTCAGCATTTGTGAAAGCATAGTCGATAAAGAACTTAGATTCTTCCTTGAATTGGTGATGATATGACGGAAGCGACTCGCTGCCATAAGTCTCATTGAGGAACGAATGATGCACCGATTTTAATCCATGTTCTTGCATCCAGTCGAAAATCGGATATGGATTATTTTTTCCTGCTCGTTTGTTAGAAGAAATGATGTTATAGTCGCCAATAATAACTGTCTTGTATTTGGCGATGTATTCTTTATACCACTTCAATATTTCTAAAAGGATGTCGACATAAGAATCACTTGTGATACCCTTCAATATAGTTGGCCAAACAGCGAGCAATAAATATTCATCATCAATTATGATAGGAATTGCGTAGCTGAGTTTAGGGTTTGCCCAATCAGGTATTAGTTGTTTATGTTCCTTTGAAACGAAAACTCCAAGACCTTTAGTAGCATAGTTGCCTACCCAATAGAATTGGAAATTATCAGGCACTACGATATTGTCATTGTTTGCACATTCTGGAACCACAAAAGCATCAATACCCTTGTTGTTAAAAAGCCAGTCAATTTTGAATTGCTTTGACCATGATATATTGTAAGAAAGAACTTTCATATCAGCATTTTTAAGATGATGCCACAAAGATATAACAATTATCTTACTCCACCAATCGCAATCGGATATAAATCGTGTTGTGGAAACTTCTCGCAGTCGATGTAGAGCGTATCGAAGGCATCGGTGCCGTCGGTTCTATGTAGTCAGAGATGAATAATCCCCTTGCAACCGCCTTCGCTCTCATAATTATCTTCAATATCCGAAATGCTATTATCGCTAATGGTGGGAGTATATCATCCGCGTCGGTCGATACGTGCATCCGCGTCGGTCGATACGTGCATCTGCGTCGGTCGATACGTGCATCCGCGTCGGTCGTTACGAGCATCTGCGTCGGTCGACGCGGATGGTGGGGATAGCTATAAAAACTACTGCTGTTTAGTAAAAGGATGATGGGGTGGTAGAAGGTGTAGCTATTAGAACGTATGAAAAACCTTGTAAGGATCCATTTGTTGCATTTTCTTTTTGATCTTCTGCTCAATTCCTTCTGAGGATTGGGGTGTCTCTGTCTCCATTTCGTTAGCTCTCTCCTCATCCTCAGTCGCCCCAACGATATCGCCGAGGCTTTTGCGTACCTCGCTGCGTTCTTTGTAAGCTTCTATTGAGAATGGGTCGAAATCAATTACTTCGCTATAGATTTTTTCGGCTTCTTTGAGGTTCGCCTTGGCTTTCTCCACACGGGCTTTAAGCAACAATACATCTTCGTTGCTTTCTGTGCGTTCGTATAGATAGTTGGCATCAAGTGCAGCCTCTTCGATAGCTTTATTCTCCAACAACACGTTGCCACGTAGTAAGCGAGCCACATCGAAGTCTACGCGTAACTCGATTGCTTTTGTCAGCATTGATGTTGCATTGTTAAGGTCGCCCTGTCCGTGATAAGCTTTGGCATAGAGATAATATGCCATTACGTTTTTGTCGTCAAGTAGCAGGGCTTTTTTGCATACATCTGCCATTGTGGAGTAGTTTTCCATCATATATGCCACCTCTGCCATACGTAACAACACGGCGATGTTGTCAGATTGCTTCTCTGAAATTTCTTGTAGCTGTTCGTAAGCATGTTCCAAATCGCCAAGTGAGATGTATGCCTGTGAAAGATAATCGCGACATTCGAGATCGTCAGCGTTCAGTTCAATGGCGTGTACAAAGCATTTTGCAGCATACTCAAACTGCTGCATACGAAGGGCGCGTACTCCGTCATATTTCAACACATCGAAGTTTTTATTTTCCTCTTGTCTGGTTTCCTTGGAAGTAGTCTGACTACCAAATAGTTTCTTAAAGATATTCATTTTTCTATCCGTTTATTTCTGAAAGTTCAAGCCAGCGCATCTCTTTTTCTTCAAGTTCATCCTTGATGATGGGGAGGCGTTTGCTCTTTTCGGTTAGTTCGTCGATAGGGAGCGTACCGCTGCACAGCGCTTCTTCGATGCTTTTCTGTTCCTCTTCAAGTGCAGCGATTTCTTTCTCTAAACGCTCGAACTCGCATTTCTCTTTATATGTCTTCTTGCGGCGTTGTTCGCCAACAAACTCGCGTTTCTCTTTCTTTTCTGTGTCTGAAGAGTTGTTCTTATTGTCGGCAAGTTCCTTTGGTTTCAGCGACTCCCACTCGCGGAACTGAGTATAGTTGCCGGGGAAGTCCTTTATCTCGCCCTCGCCACGGAACACGAGCAAGTGGTCTACAATCTTATCCATGAAGAAGCGGTCGTGCGACACGATTATCACGCAGCCAGGAAAGTCCTGTAGATATTCTTCAAGCACCTCAAGCGTTTGTATATCGAGGTCGTTGGTGGGCTCGTCAAGCACGAGGAAGTTGGGATTGCGCATCAATACGGTGCACAGATATAGTTTGCGTCGCTCGCCACCAGATAGCTTGTAAACATAATCGTATTGCTGTTCGGGCGTGAAGAGGAAGTGTTGCAAGAGCTGCGTCGCGGTGATATGTTTGCCGCCGCCGTAGTCGATATAGTCGGCGATGTCGGCTATCACATCTATGACACGTTGGTCGTCGCGGAATTTCATGCCGTCCTGTGAGAAGTAACCGAAGCGCACAGTGTCGCCCACGTCAAAGCGACCATTGTCGGGAGCTACTTCACCGAGCAGCATCTTGATGAAGGTAGACTTGCCTGTGCCGTTGTTGCCCACGATGCCCATCTTCTCGAAACGCTGAAAATTGTAGTAGAAGTCCTTCAGAATCACTTTCTCGTCGAACGCCTTCGATACGTACTGACACTCGAATATCTTAGAACCAATGTACACATTCTTCGATTTCAGACGCATCTGTCGTTCCTCAATACGCTGTTTCGCCTTGCTCTCAAGGTCGTAGAATGCCTCTTCACGGTAGCGCGCCTTGTGTCCGCGTGCTTGTGGCTGACGACGCATCCACTCCAGCTCGCGGCGGTAAAGGTTGTTAGCACGTTCAATCTCGGCGCGTGTTGCGTCGATGCGTTCCTGACGCTTCTCCATGTAGTACTGGAAGTTGCCACGGTATGAATAGACGGTATGGTTGTCGAGTTCGAGAATGAGGTTGCATACGCGGTCGAGGAAGTAGCGGTCGTGTGTCACCATGAGCAGAGTCTTGTTGCCACGTTGCAGATACCCCTCAAGCCATTCTATCATCTCGAGGTCGAGGTGGTTTGTAGGCTCGTCGAGAATGAGCAGGTCGGGCTCGGTGATGAGCACGTTAGCCAGTGCGATGCGCTTCTGTTGTCCGCCACTCAGCTGCCCCATAGGCTGTGTGAGGTCGGTGATGTGCAGCTGTGTCAGAATCTGCTTCGCTTTCAATATGCGGTCGGGGTCGCCCTGATGGTTAAAGCAAGCGTCGAGCACTGACTCCTCCGGGTCGAACTTAGGCTGTTGTTCGAGAAAGCCAACCTTTATGTCACGGCGGAAGATTATGCTGCCGGAGTCGGCACTCTCCTTGCCTGAGAGTAGAGAGAGTAGAGTAGACTTGCCCGTACCATTCTTTGCAATCAGTCCGACGTGTTGTCCTTCGGCAATAGAGAACGAGATATTCTCGAACAGAACATGCGCACCGAACGCCTTTGATATGTTTTGAACGTCAAGTAATGGAGTCATTTATTCAGTTGCTTTAATTTCGTTCAATATGTTTCCAATGTAGTCGAGCACCTCGTCACGTCCCGATTTTTTCTCCGAACTTGTGATGAAGTAGGGGGGCAGTTCCTCCCACTGTTCCTTCAGCGAGTTCATCCACTTTGCTGCATTCTGTTTCGCACGTACAGGTCCGAGCTTGTCGGCCTTGGTGAATATAATGGAGAAGGGCACTGAACTCTCGCCGAGCCAGTTGATAAAATCGGTGTCAATCTTCATTGGATCGTGGCGGATATCGATGAGTACGAAGGTGTTTACCAGTTGTTGGCGCTGCAGTATATATGATGTAATCATCTGGTCGAGTTTTTTCTGCACGGTCTTGGAGCGCTTGGCGAAACCATAGCCTGGGAGGTCAACCAAGTACCAGTCGTTGTTGATGATGAAATGGTTGATGAGTAGGGTCTTGCCTGGTGTAGCTGATGTCTTAGCGAGCCCCTTATGGTTGCACAGCATATTGATGAGACTCGACTTGCCTACATTCGAGCGTCCGATGAATGCAAATTCAGGCTTTGTGTCTTTCGGACACTGGCTTACGGTTGCAGACGATATCGTAAATTCTGATTTCTTTATATCCATATTGTATATGTTTCTTTTTATGAGTTGTGTTTTTATTATTCGTAGCGCATAGAGCGCGCAGGGTGAATGTGCGAAATGAGGAAACTCGGAGCTATGAGTACCACGATGGCTATGAACATAGTTGCAACGTTAAGGGCGACAATGAAGAGCCAGTTGATTTCTACTGGAACGGTATCAACGTAATAGGTAGCAGGGTCGAGCTTAACAAAACCAGTGAAGTGTTGTAGTATTACAAGTCCCAAACCCAATAAATTGCCCCAAAGCAATCCTTTACCTATGATGAATGCTGCAAACCAAAGGAAGGTATGGCGCACAGTTCTGTTGCGGGCTCCGAGCGCTTTGAGTATACCAATCATTGTTGTGCGTTCAAGAATGATGATGAGAAGTCCTGAAATCATTGTCACCACTGCCACGGCGGTCATAATTGCGAGAATTATCCACACATTAAGGTCAAGCAAGTCGAGCCACGAGAATATCTGAGGCGATAGTTCGCGTATTGTCTTTGATGAGTAGGTGGCACCATTGCTATCCATTGTGCGGTTCACTTTGCGCACAATTATGTCCTCCGTCTCATTGAGCTTGCTGAAATCAGCCACAGTGAGTTCGGCACCCGAAACTTGTCCTTCACTGAAGTTATTCAGTCTAACGGCTGTGTATAAATCGCAGAAACAGATTGTCTTATCGTATTGGCTGAGATTAGTCTGATAAACTCCAGTGATGGTGAACCGACGTGCTCTCACTCCGTTTTGGTCGATGAAGTAGGCAAAGATGCGGTCGCCACACTTTGTCTGCAGCTTGTCAGCCATCGTCTTCGATACGAGTATCTTGTTGCTGCTCTTCTTGCTTGAGAACTGTGGTATGTAGCCTTCGACCATGTTGTTATGGATGAAGGTGGTGTCGAAGGCTTCGTCTACGCCTTTGAATGCAACCCCCAAGAAGTCGTTATCGGTCTTCAAGATGCCTTGCTTCAGAGCGAAGCGTTGCACATGACTCACGCCGTTAATGCCTTTAAGCACTTTTACTAATGAGTCGTTGATAATAATCGGTTGGTCGGTGTCTGACGATTGTAGCGCATAGAAGTTGGCAACCTGTATGTGACTACCAAAGCCAACTACCTTGTCGCGTATAGTATGTTTAAAGCCAAGCACCACACACACGCTGATAATCATCACCGCCAATCCGATTGCTACGCCTATTGTGGCTATGCGGATAGCAGGCTTCGATACCTTTTGGCGGTCGCTTATTTGGTTTGAATATATGCGTCGAGCTACAAAAAGAGGAAAGTTCATTATCTTTTGTTTGGTAGTTAATAAAGAAGGAGCTAAGAAGTTGAGCCGTTGTTATAGCTTGTAGCATCTGCTGTAAAACCATTGGCTTAACTTCTTAGCTCCTCAATCTCTATATCCTAAAAGTATTTGATAGTTTTAATCGTTGCTATCTACTCTGCCCGGGTATGCTTCCAGTGCTTTACGTAGCACGATGAGTGCTCGTTCAAGGTCGTCTTTCTTCAGTACGTAAGCGATGCGAACTTGATTGATACCAGCACCAGGTGTGGTATAGAAACCAGCAGCAGGAGCCATCATAATGGTCTCACCCTCGTACTGGAACTCTTCAAGGCACCAACGGCAGAACTTCTCGCTATCGTCTACTGGCAACTTTGCAACTGTGTAGAAGGCTCCCATAGGAATTGGTGAGTAGACACCTGGTATGCGGTTTAGTCCGTCGATGAGACACTTACGGCGCTCCACGTACTCTTCGTAAACATCGCGGTAGTAGTCTTCGGGCGCATCAAGCGATGCGTCGGCTACAATCTGACCCAAGAGTGGAGGAGAAAGACGTGCTTGACACAACTTCATTACGGCTGCACGCACCTGCGAATTCTTTGTAATCAAGGCTCCGATGCGGATACCGCACTCGCTATAACGCTTCGACACAGAGTCGATGAGTATCACATTATCTTCGATACCTTCCAAGTGGCAGGCAGAGATGTAAGGTGAACCAGTGTAGATGTATTCGCGATAGACTTCATCTGAGAACAGATAGAGGTCGTATTTCTTCACCAAGTCGCGAATCTGATTCATCTCGCGACGTGTATAGAGATAGCCCGTAGGGTTGTTTGGGTTACAAATCAAGATGGCACGTGTGCGCTCGTTGATGAGTTCCTCAAACTTCTCCACCTTAGGCAACGAGAAGCCTTCCTCTATTGTTGTTGCGATAGTTCTAATCTTTGCGCCAGCCGAGATTGCAAAAGCCATATAGTTGGCGTAGGCTGGTTCCGGAATAATAATTTCATCGCCCGGATTTAGACACGACATGAATGCAAAGAGTACTGCCTCTGAACCACCTGCTGTAATGATGATGTCATCAGGCGATACATTAATATTAAAACGCTTATAATATCCGGTCAGTCTCTCGCGATATGAATAATAACCTTGTGACGGAGAGTATTCGAGCACACTGCGGTCGATGTGTTTCAATGCGTCAAGTCCTACTTCTGGAGTAGGAAGGTCGGGCTGTCCGATATTGAGGTGATAGACTTTCACACCACGTTTTTTGGCGTCTACTGCCAAAGGCGCTAATTTGCGAATCGGCGATTCGGGCATTTCAAGTCCTCGTGTTGAAATTTCTGGCATTTGCGTTTATTTTATGTTATACTTTTTCTTACTGCTTAATGCAAAGTTACGACAAATAGGAGTAAGTGCAAAATTTTTAACCTAAAAATTCCAATATTAACCCAGCAAATGGTAAACTCCTCCTGCATATAGCTTGATAACACCTTTCAATTCGAGGCTGAATAATAGTGCAGAGATGTTGCCAATCGGCAATCCTGTTTGTACAGCGATGATATTCAGCTGCAAGTCGTTGTTACGTTGAAGAAGTTCGACAATACGTGTCTCTTCTGCGGTCAGTTCGGGGAATAGTTGGCGTTCGATACCTTTTGCTCGTGCTTCCTTTACTTGGTTGTCTTGTTCCCAACCCATTGCTTTAACAAAGTCCTCTGCGCAGGTGATGAGTGCTGCTTTATTGTCTCTAATCAGGTTGTTGCAGCCTTCGCTATATGTTGAGTTTACATTGCCCGGAAAGGTGAATACATCGCGAGCATAGCTTTGTGCAATGTCTGCAGTGATGAGACTTCCGCCACGTGCCGCACTCTCCACCACGATTGTAGCGTCGGAAATGCCTGCCACAATGCGGTTGCGTCTCACGAAGTTCATCTTGTCGGGGTTCGTGTTTGTAAGAAATTCCGTCAGAAGTCCGCCATGCGAGAGCATATCTTTAGCTGTGTCTCTGTGGGCAGAAGGGTATAACATATCCAGACCATGAGCCAAAACGCCAATAGTGTCAAAACTATTTCTCAGAGCGTTTCGGTGAGCGCAGATGTCAACCCCATAGGCTAATCCGCTTACGATGAGCACATCAGGACACAACTCTTTTAGGTCTTGGCAAAATTTTGTAAGGATGTCTTGGCCGTATGCTGTGCAATGACGTGTACCTACAATAGACACAATGCGACGTTGGTTGAGGTCAGCGTTGCCGCGATAGAAAAGCACAATAGGCGCATCATCGCTGTCGCGTAGACGTTCTGGATAATCGTCACATGACATCGTCAATGGACGAATGGCATGTGCGTTATCAAATTCTAATTCAGCCTCTGCACGATGCAAGGCTTCGGAAACATCGCTTAGTGCATGAACTAATCTTGGAGAAGCATCGCTGATAACATCCTTAATGTTATTGCGATTCTCCATGATAGCTGTTGCCGAACCAAGCTTGCGATATAGTTGTAAGCATGTGGCAATGTTGAAATAGCTAATGCGGGTCAACGCTATAGCGTAGAGGGTTTCCTGTGAAAAAGACATTTTTATATCCTTATATTATTATGCGTGCAATAATATGGTTTATGATATTATTGCACGCAATATATAATCATGCATGTACTATTGCCATGCGTGCATCTCGCCGAGGAAGAAGAGTAGTGAGTAACCGAGCACCAAACCTATGATACCCATTGTCAAACCAATCTTCATCATCTCGTTCTGTTTTACTAAGCCTGTTGAGTGAGCAATGGCATTTGGAGGTGTAGATATAGGCAGTGTCATCGCTACAGATGCTGCTACAGCTATACCGATGAGTACAGTCGGTGTACCACCGATGCTCTCGAGTGAGTCGCCCATACCCTTACATACAACAGCGAGGATAGGCACGAGGAGTGCTGCTGTTGCGGTGTTTGAGATGAAGTTTGAGAGAAGGTAGCAGATAATACCTGAAGCAAGCAGGATAACTACCGGCGACCATGAGCTGAACGGAATGCTCTTGATAACATTTTCTGCGAGACCCGACTCGTTGAGTGCAAGTCCGAGTGCGAAACCACCGGCTACCATCCAGATAACACTCCAGTTGATTTCTTCCAAGTCGCGTGCTTTGATGACACCCGTGAATGCGAACACAACGATTGGCACCATGGCTACCGTGTTTGCACCTACACCGGTCCAGCGGTCGCAGATCCACAACAATACAGTAACGATGAATGTTCCGGCAACTACCATTGTGCGCCAGTTGTGCTGCACTTCGCCTTCTATCTCAAGTTCGATGGTCTTCTTCTTGAACGGGAAGAACTTCTTCAATAAGAACCAACCAATAAGAAGCAATATCACTGTGAGTGGAAGCATATACATCATCCATTCGCCGAAGCCAATACCAAGGTTCAGACCTGTTGGTGAGTTCAAATATTTCAGTGCGATAGCGTTAGGAGGTGTGCCGATAGGAGTGCCCATACCACCGATGTTGGCAGCCACGGGGATAGAGAGTGTCAAAGCAACTCGTCCTTTACCTTCGGGGGGAAGTGCCTTGAATACTGGGGCAAGGAAGGTGAGCATCATCGCTGCTGTAGCGGTGTTGCTGACGAACATAGAGAATACACCAGTGATGAGGATGAAACCGAGGAGTACGTTCTCGCTCTTATTGCCGAAAGGTTTGAGCAATGTACGTGCTAAGAGCACATCAAGTCCTGACTTCGTTGCTGCGATAGCAAGTATGAAGCCACCGAGGAAGAGGATGATGATAGGGTCGGCGAATGTAGCCATTAGTGCGCTGTGGTCAAGCAGTTCTTCTTTTTCAATGCCTGATCGGAAGAAGTGGAACGCATTGTCTGATGTTGTGAAAAGTAGTAAGCCGATGAGCGACACGGATGTTGCCCAAGGCGAAATGGCTTCTGTCACCCATAGTATTGTTGCCAATGCGAACACGGCAATAATGCGTTGCTGGATAACGGTGAGACCTTCGATTCCGAAACTGCTTGTCGGCAGATTCCATAACACAATTGTTACAAGAACAGCTAAAGCAAAGAGTAGGGCGTTTTTCTTGCTAAAGTCTCCTTTAAGGAGATTTCTCTTTTCTGTTGCCATAAAGTTTTTTGTCGGTTAGGTTAATTTATTAAGTTATTAGTTATTTCGCAAAGTTAAGCAAAATAAATTCTCTACCAAAACTTTTCGAAAGTTTTTAATACAAAAAGCCGCTCCATATATGATGGAACGGCTTTTATAAATGTTCAAATTAGTCGTTATTGAATTTCTCACGCGCCTTTCTTAAAATCTCAGACACGCTTGCAACCTTCTTAGTCGATTTTTGCCATTGTTGCTTACGCTCTTCGTAGTCGCGTCGTTGGCGTTCAAGAAAATTGTCTGCCATTGGCGTGTTTATTTGAATTTGCTATAGATGACAGTGATGTTTATAGCTCCATTGCGATTGTTACTACCGCCTACCAGTTTTGTACTTGCAATTGACATATCGTGGGTTATGTTTGTTAGCTCACCCGATGTGTTTTTTGTAACAGTAACAGGTATTATCACCACCTTATTCCAATCTTCTTTTGAGCGATTTTCGCCCATATAGCGCACTAAGCTACCTATATTGTTGAAGGTGTACTGGTTCGTCGTGCTGCTATATGTAGCAAGGAACGATGTTTTATAGTTTGCCACCTGCTTGTTCTCGAAAAAGCTATACATCTCTGCCTTCGGAATCATCAGCAACGTAGTAGGTGCATTCAGCGCATAATCGCCATTTGCGATTGGATTGATACGTGTCAAACTGACCTTTGCGGTGTTGATTGTATCGTTCTCATGTCCTCGCAATATGTCGTCTACAGGGATTGTCATTTCGGTGAATATGCCTGCAGGCGATTTGATGTATGTGCATGTGTCCTCTTCGGCGAGTCGCTTAATAGCGGCTTTGTCGTTGATGATATTCGTTGTTTGCAACACTTCCTCAGTGCCAGGGAATGAAGCCGAAGAGATAATGACTGTATCTCGTTTGGTGCCGTCTGAGTTTGTTGTGGTTGTCTTGTGTCTGAAGTAGACATTCAACTGGCTCAGATATATGTGCGCCATAGCTCCAAGTCCGCTTTGAGTCTTAAAGTAGAAGCCTGGTGTAACCTTATTTATAAAGGTGTAAGCATCCTTAAAGTCCTCTTTGTGGTCATAGAAGTGATTGATAAGCTCTGTACCGAACGAATCGTTAAGCGGAATACATATTGACTTGATGTAGTCTGAACCATTACGTACAGATGCGTCTACATTTAGGTCTGTAAGCGTGTAAACCTTATTTACAGCAGTGCTTTCGTCCACAAATCCCTCCTTCTTTGGGTCAAAGTTCGAATAGTATACCTTTTCGGTGATGGGCGCAGACAATTCGTAAGCTGTCAATTTCATAGGTGCTAATGAGTCGCCATAGAATTCCTTGTAGTAAAGGCGTATGTCGCAAGAATCTGCTTTGATTTGTCCTTTGTTGGCAATCTTTATGCTATCCTTGTTCGGGAACTCAAAACCTTCGGGCATGTAGAACTGTGTCATAAAGTCGCTGCTGAGGTATGCACCTGTTTCCGGATCACGCACCTTACCAATATAGCTGGTGTATGTTCTTGCCAAAACCGAGTCTGCAACAATTGAGCGTGTTTTTACTTCAAAGGTATCAGTAACTATATTCAAGTTGTCGCTACCATCAATGAGCGTACCACTGCCGATGTCGCCAGTGGTATCGTCACACGATGTGAATATTAAGGTGGCAAGCATGAGACTTGCCAAATATTTTAGCTTCATATTCAAAATTGATTAATTTGAATTCTCCACTCTACAGCTTCTCGTAGAAATCTCTGTAGGCTTCAGTATAGTTTTCTCCTGGATATTTTAATATAGGCAGGCCCTTGCTCTCGGCGTATGCCATCAATTCTGGATTGGCGTTTTCTTCTGCTTCAATTACGGCATCGCTATTATCTATCGCCAACTTGCAGAACTCCATAAAATCGAAGTCGTCCTTGTAGTCACTAAGACTATCTATAGTGATGTTCTTGAACTCAAGGCAATTTTTGAAGTTGTCGCCGATGTTCTTAGACAAACCATCCTTGAATATTGATGTAACAATTTTGGTGTCGGTGAAGGTCGGTTCGTCGTTGTATGCAGCTTTGACGAAAAGTGGTACGATATATGACATCCAACCCTGACAATGTATTATTTCTGACGACCATCTGAGCTTCTTTACAGTTTCCAGTACGCCACGTGCGAAGAAAATAGCTCTCTCGCCGTTGTCGTCGTATTCCTCACCATTCTCGTCAAGAGCCATCTTACGCTTCATAAAGTAGTCGTCGTTATCGATGAAATACACCTGAAGGCGTGTTTGTGGGATAGACGCAACCTTGATTATCAGCGGATGATCGGTGTCGTCGATGACAAGGTTCATTCCTGAAAGGCGGATTACCTCATGAAGTTGTCCTCTGCGCTCGTTGATATTTCCCCATTTGGGCATGAACGTGCGAATTTCAAAACCTTCTTCCTGCATTTTGGTTGGAAGGTCTCTTCCCATGATTGAGAGTGCTGTTTCGGGAACATACGGAGCAATCTCCTGATTGATAAAAAGTACTTTCTTTGCCATGCTTTGATATTTAATATGTGCGTAGTTTGCGTTACTTATGGTTTTGTTCGTCAAAGTGTACGCATAAGCACAAGTGCAAAGTTACAAAAAAAAACTCAGAAAACGCTTGTTTTCTTTGCTTTACCCCATTTATGAGCTTGTTTTTTTAATGTAATTCTTTCTTATTAAGAATTTATTGCACAATAAGTTGTGTTTTTAGGAAGAATGTGAGTGGGGTAGTTGTTGTGGTTGAAGCAGTATGATTATAAAACAATAAATCCCAAGAACTGGTGCTCTTGGGATTTATATGTGTCTTGTGACGGAATTTTCGTTGATTAAGCCTCAGCTGGAGCTTCCTCTGTAGCCTCTGCGTTAGCAGCAGCCTCTGCTTCTGCCTTTGCAGCAGCCTCTGCAGCCTTCTTCTCAGCTACCTTCTGAGCGATAGCCTCGTTGAGTTTCTTCTCTGCCTCGAGCTCCTTAGCAGCAGCCTCTGCCTTAGCCTTAGCCTCGTTCTCGCGTACGGTGTCCAAGCCCTTCTGCTTGTCTGCCTTCCATGCGTCGAACTTCTTCTGTGCTGTAGCCTCATCGAATGCGCCCTTCTTAACGCCACCGCGGAGGTGCTTCATAAGATAAACGCCCTCGCCCTTGAGGATGTTGTGAGCTGTTGCTGTTGGCTGTGCGCCTGTTTCTACCCAATAGAGTGCACGGTCGAAATCCAAATCTACAGTAGCAGGATTGGTGTTAGGGTTGTAAGTACCAATCTTCTCAGTAAATCTACCATCACGTGGTGCTCTTGCGTCAGCGATTACGATACGATAAAAAGCGTAGCTCTTACGACCGCCGCGCTGAAGTCTGATCTTTGTTGCCATTGTTTAAAATTTAATTTTAATTTGTGGTTTGAATTATGCTACTATCTCGTAATAGCGACTGCAAAGGTACTAAGTTTATTTTGAATGTCGAAATGTTTTTCTGCTTATTTTCGTTCTAAACAGCAGATAATAGCCTCTTTTATAAGAAAAAAGGATACATAGTCTCGCTTTTTGTGCGAAATGCTACATATCCTTTCTTCTTATGGTGTTACTTTTCGTTCTTTTCTACTTTGTTTCTATCTCTTCTTTCATATCGATAAACTGGCGTTTGTTGTCGTAGAATTCGTACTGCAGGAACGCAAGTTTCTGTGATGGAACGATATGTACGCCCAATCCGTATTTCATCTGCCACTTTCTCTTCAACGAGACGAGTCCCTTGTTGATGTAGGCAGCCACGTATGGGTGTACGTGAAGATAGAATGTCTTTATTCCAATCTTGTTGACAAGCCTGTCAATCTTACTTTCCAGTTGGTCGGTGAAAATAATGCTCGACTTAATCTTTCCCTTTCCGAAGCAGGTGGGGCATATCTCTTCCACATTCACATCCATAGCAGGACGGACACGTTGGCGCGTAATCTGCATTAGTCCGAACTTACTTAGGGGTAGAATATTGTGGCGAGCGCGGTCTTTCTGCATGTTTTTGCACATACGCTCGTAGAGCAGTTGGCGGTCTTCGGCGAGGTTCATGTCAATAAAGTCGACCACGATAATGCCTCCCATATCGCGCAGGCGCAGTTGGCGTGCCAACTCATCGGCTGCTCCTAGGTTTACGTCGAGAGCATTTGCTTCTTGACCGTTGTCCGAATGTGAGCGGTTGCCGCTATTCACGTCTACAACGTGCAGTGCTTCTGTGTGTTCAATAATCAGGTAAGCACCATGTTTGTAGTTGACGGTTTTGCCGAAGCTGGATTTAATTTGCTTCGTGACGTTGAAATTGTCGAAGATGGGAACTGTTCCTGTGTATAACTTAACGATGTTTGCTTTCTCTGGGGCGATGAGTGAAACATAGTTTTTTACTTCATGGAAAACATTTTCGTCGTTGACGTATATGTTTTCGTAGGTTGGATTGAACAAATCTCTTAATAGGGCTACAGCTCTACCTGTCTCTTCGAAGATCAACTGTGGACGTTTTTGGGTTTTCTGCACCTTTATGAGTGCGTCCTCCCATCTTTTTGTCAGAACTTTGAGTTCTGCATCCAGCTCTGCTACGCGTTTACCCTCAGCTACCGTTCTCACAATAACACCGCAATTCTTTGGCTTGATGCTATTGATGAGTTGCTTTAGTCGTGCGCGCTCTTCTCCGCTTTTGATTTTTGTCGATACCGAAACTTTATCGCCGAAAGGCATGAGTACTAAGTAGCGTCCTGCGAAGCTAAGTTCGCCCGTGAGTCGTGGACCCTTTGTTGATATCGGTTCTTTCACGATCTGAACCAATACCTCTTGTCCTACTGTTAGCGTGCTCTGTACGCTTCCGTCCTTTCTGAGGTCGGGCTGCTTTGTAGCCTTGGCAAAAGGATAAAGTTTCTTTCTGTCACTTTGTACCTGTCTGAGGTACTTCTCGTAAGAATTGAATTGGTTGCCTAAATCAAGATAATGGAGAAAGGCATCACGTTCGTAGCCCACGTCAACAAAACTTGCGTTCAGTCCAGGCATGAGCTTCTTTACTTTTGCAACATAGATGTTTCCAACAGAGAATGAAACAGACCTTGGCTCAGTCTGATATTCCACGAGTCGCTTGTCTTCAAGCAACGCGATGGAGATTTCATTCTGTTGTACATCGATTACAACTTCGCTGGTCATTTCTCTTTTGTTTTTCTAATTTAGGAACTTTCTTTAAATAATGATATAAAAGCATGGGGGCGCATCAAAATTATTGCTGATGCAATGGGTTTTTGACGCGCCCCCATATCGGAACTGACCCTTATGGGCAGGCTTTCTTACTTGCTCTTATGTCTGTTCTTGCGTAATCTCTTTTTACGCTTGTGAGTAGCCATCTTGTGTCCCTTTTTTTTCTTTCCGTTTGGCATAGCTTTAAATTTTTATTGTTTAATATTAATATTAATGATATATTCTCTTTTTGTTCAAATGAATGTTGGTCAATCCTTACTTCTCCATTGTGGCGTTCTTCATCTCCTCAATGAAGCACTTCGCCGGTTTGAAGCTTGGCTGGTCGTGTGCGCCGATTTTCATTGTTGTCTTCTTGAGTATGTTTCTCGCTGTTTTAGCGGCGCGATGCTTAACGATGAAACTTCCAAATCCACGCAGGTACACATTCTCTTTCTCTGTCAACAAACTGTTTTTGATATTTTCCATGAAGCTTTCTACGACTACTGATACGTCTTTTTTCTGTAATCCGGTGCTTTCTGCAATCTTGTTGATGATATCTGCTTTAGTCATTTGAATGTATTATATTATTATTATTTCTTTTGTTATTACCTTTTTCTAAGGACGTGCAAAGATACAAGTTTTTCGTGTTATACGAAAATTTCTTAGTAACTTTTTTGTGTTATATCATAATATTTGCCCTCCGAACTCATTAAATTTCACGTTGTTAAGCATCGGATGGTGGGCGTGGTAGGGCTAATTGTCGAAAACTACAACTTCGTTTCGGGCACAATGGCGAAGAATTCGGCATCTTCAGCTGTGCGGTTTTCTGCGCTGTGGGTGTGTCCGCATGGGCAGTAGTGAACCTCTCCGGCGTGCACGGTCTCTTCTGTTCCGTCGCATACGAAGGTGATTTCACCTTTTATTATATACATCACCTCGCAGTTGCCTTCGTGTGTGTGCATACCAATCGAGCTGCCGGCTGTCAGCGTGTTACGCATTATCTTCACTTTACCATCGTCGGCAGCGCGCATGATAAGTGTGCCGTTGCCACCTTTGAAGTTCTCGACTACCTTTTCTTCTGTTTTTTCAAAATCGATAATCATATTGTACCTCCTTTTTTAGAATTATTATGCATGATGTTTTGCTTGCTTTTTCTTTATGAGCACGTTTAGCGAGCATATTATCGTTGCTACGACGAGTAGTCCCAATGCTATTTCTTCGGCTGATTTCACGGCTGTTGTTAGCTGCCATCCGGCTGCAATGCCGAGGAACCATCCTCCGTCGCTTGAGAGGAAGTAGGTACTTTCGGCTGTAGAGCGTTGGCAGTGGTCGCAGCTACCGAGCAGTTTGTAGAGTTGCTCTGACGAGCTGAGTGCTATGCCGAAGCCGAAGAGCATGGGCTTTAGGGTGCTGTCCAGAATGTCGTCGTGTGCGAACATTGTGAGAATAGCTATTATCGCCAATGCGTTTCCTACGGCAGAAGCGAAGCGTGCGTTCCTGATGGCTGGTATGTGTAGCGCACATGCTGCCAAGAAGAAGCCTACCATCACCGATGTGCAGAACTCTATCGTTAGGCGTGTGGTCATCACTATGCCGAGCGAGGCGGTGATAAGTGCTATCACAAGTGCTATTGTTGCGCCACGTGGCAAGAAGAAACGGTCGATAGAAACTAAATGCACACCTTCTTCTGGTGCACGGAATGGGAACTTTACGCACATCACGAGCACGGCTGAAGCGAGCGACATGGCTGCTCCAACGATGTAGAACAGTGAGCCACGTAACTCTTCGCGCAATAGTAAGGCGAGTATCGGACCTATTATCACCGTTAGGCGTGCTATCCATATAGCCGTGTAGTTGGCATCGGTGCGATGACACGATTCTGTTTTGTCTATCAGGAGCGTACACGAGAGCACACGCTTGGCTGTGCCGAAAACAGCTCCGCTTGCGAAGCAGATAGCTAATAGTGTGTATTCTTCTATCTCGCGCATTATCGGTTGCTCTTGAAATTCAAACGCAGAGAGTCCGAGAATTGTAGCACCGAGACATATTGCCGATACGAGGAACACCTTGTTGCGTCGGTAGTTTTGTATTAACCAACTGCCGAAAAAGCCTGATATACAGACTCCTATGATAAAAGTCACGATTGTAAAACTTGCCAAACCGCTGCTTGCGTGCTCCTCTGTTGTGAGACGGAGCGGTAGTAGCGGTATTGTCATGTAGCACGATATGCACAACAATAGCTCGGCTATTGTGAGCAGCGTGAATTCGCGGTTCCACAGTCGGTTGTACGTGGGTGTGTATTGAGTGTCCATGTTTTAGTATGACTCGTTCTCGTTAGGGAAGTCCGACGACTTTACGTCTGCTACATATTTGCCTACGGCGTCGGTTATGATAGAGTGAAGGTCAGCGTACTGGCGCAAGAACTTCGGCTTGAAACCTTTGTTCATGCCGAGCATATCGGCATATACAAGCACTTGTCCATCGCACTTATTGCCTGCTCCGATGCCAATAATCGGGCATTTTATGATTGCGCTTACTTTCTCTGCAAGGTTTGCAGGTATCTTTTCAAGTACAATGCTGAAGCATCCTGCTGCCTCAAGTGCCTTTGCGTCAGCGATGAGTTTCTCGGCTTCTGCTTCTTCCTTTGCGCGCAAACCATAGCCGCCAAACTGGTGAACGCTCTGCGGTGTTAGTCCGAGGTGTCCGCATACGGGGATGCCTGCAGCCACAATCTTGCTGACCATAGGGGCTATCTCTGCTCCGCCTTCGAGCTTTACACCGTCTACGCCTGCCTCTTTCATGATGCGCACGGCGTTGCGTATGCCGTCTTCTTCTGAAATCTGGTAGCTGCCGAAGGGCATGTCGCACACTACGAAGGCGTGTTCTGCGGCGCGAGCCACGGCGCGAGCGTGGAAAATCATCTCGTCAACGGTGATAGGGAGTGTTGTAGCGTTGCCGTGCATCACGTTCGATGCAGAGTCGCCTACAAGTATGGTGTCGATACCTGCTTGGTCGAGGAGGGATGCAGTGGTGTAATCGTAGGCTGTGAGCCATGAGATTTTCTCACCACATTTCTTCATTTCAAAAAACAGGGGTGCAGTTACTTTCTTCTTACTTGAGCTTAAATATTCTGCCATTTCTAAATGTTGTTGTATTTCAAATATCGGGCAAAATTACAACATTTTGTGTAAATGGCAAAACGAACACCGCTTTATCTGCACTTTTTATACCATTCGTTAAGGTTTGCGCGTGGTATTCCGAGGCGCACCATAGCATCCAAATCCTCACGTGCCTCCTTCTTTCGGTTGGTCAGAAGGCGTATGTTTGCGCGGTTCAGGCGGTAGTCGGTGTTTGTCGGCTGTAGCTCTATGGCGCGCGAAAAATCATATTCTGCCGGTGTGTACATCTTGCGTTCCAACTCTATTCCGCCGCGTGCAGCGTATGCCACGGCGTTGTTCGGGTGCTGCGCCACCAGCATGTTTATCTGGTTGAGTGCTTCTGTCGGTCGGTTGTCCTTCTGGTTGAGCAGCGCAAGCCCAAGCATAGCCTCAAAATGTCCGGGCACGATGCGCAGCAGGTTCTCGTAGTCGAGGCGTGCAAACTTGTATCTGCCCTGGCGTTCGTTCACGTATGCGCGGTAGAATAGGGCGGCAATGTTGCGCTCGTCGCATTTCAACACAAAGTCGTACTCCTCCTGAGCGTATCGCCATTGTTCGAGTTCGATGTTCCAAGCCGCCTTCTTCATGCGTAGCTCGAGCGAGTCGGGGTGGAACGCCAACACCTGCACCGCTGCCGAAAGACTGTCGCGCAGATCGGAGCGTGTCTGTGCGGTGGTGTTGTGTGCGATTGCAATACCCAGTATAAGTGTTATAATCAGTTTTCTCATATACATATATATAATAATGTGTGTATTATCGGTCTCCGGTTACAGCTCTTTTGGAGCGTTTGCGCCAAGGCTTCGGGAAACTCGCTGCGAAATTATACAGAATAATTCATGCGTGCAAGTTTTTTATACATTGTTGTTTTGTTGTGTAAAATAATTAAGTTTATTTGTCGTTTCTTCGGTTTCTTGCATCGTGCTCCGTCCGCCGCCCGATCAGATTGCGTCCGCCGCCCGATCAGATTGCGTCCGCTGTCCGATTAGATTGCGTCCGCCGTCCGATCAGATTGCGTCCGCTGTCCGTCTGCTTGTCTTGATGTTTTATGGGGAAAATACTAAGCACTTGTAGGGTAAATCCTACGCTCTTATATGAAAAATCCCTTGCTTTTATGTTTGGTTTGATGTAACTTTGCAACATCGAAAAACAATAGTTAATAACTTAACAGCTTACGATTATGAAAAGATTAGTATTGACACTCGCCGTAGCTCTCGTAACGGCACTCTCAGCAAGCGCACAGCGACTCGCCAATATTCAGGTGGAGGCACGTTTTATAACCGACAAGATGGTTCTCGAACTGGGACTCTCAAATGTGCAGCGCAACAACATCCTGCAGCTCAACCTCAGCTATCTCGATGCCATTAACAGCTATCGCGACATAAACGGCAAGGCATGGAAGCACCGCAACAAGGAGTTGCGCAGAATGATGAGCGACCGCCAATGGAAACGCTACAAGGAGTCTTATTACTTCTATCAGCCTATCGACTGGCGCAGCAACGCTTACGTACACAATATATATGCAAAATATCCGAACAGAGTGGTTGTCGTACACGAGTCGAAACCCTGTAAGCACCATAAGCACTACAAGTCGTGCAAGCCATGCAAGCATCATAAGTATGACAAGCATGACAAACAACATAAGCATGACAAACACCATAAGCACGACAAGCATCGTAAATACGATAAGGACGACCGGTATGAGAAGCATCCGTTCGGAAGTCGCCGTTAGTGGCATCAGTGACAATCAAGTGTTGCAGAGCTGTTCCACCTCCGCAATATGAGGTGCGGTTTTTGTAAGAATTGTTAAAAGAACACACGAAACAACTCTTGGTTTATACATAATAATTAACTTTGAATTCTTAATGGCGCAGAGTGGCGTAAGTCCTCTGCGTTTTAATGTAAGTATGAACCAATAATCTTGTAATATATGACTTGTTTCAAAGGTCAGTTTCTTCTGACTGCCACTGTCGTAACTCCATTATTGTTTGCAGCGACCGAGACAACAGCCCAGACCGCAAAGCGTTTCGTGGTGAAGGGTGTAGTGGCTGATGCCGCTACTAAGGAAGGCGAGCAGTACGCCACCATGAAAATCACATCGCAAACCGATTCTGCATCCACCGCCGCACTTGCTGTGTCGGAGGCTGATGGCTCTTTCAGCATGACTCTGAAGAAGGCGGGCAGCTATCGCCTCTACGTGAACGCAATGGGCAAGCAGCCCATTGTGCGCAACTTTGTTGTGTCTGATAGCGAACCCGTAGCCGCGCTCGACACATTGTATATAAAGGAGGCTTCGCACGTGCTGGGCGCTGTGGAGATCGTGGCGCAGAAGCCGCTCGTGAAAGCCGACATCGACAAAATTACGTACGACATAGAGGAGGACCCCGACTCGAAGACCAACAACATACTGGAGATGTTGCGCAAGGTGCCGATGGTGACGGTAGACGGCGACAGCAATATCAAGGTGAACGGCAGCTCGGGTTTTAAGGTGTACGTCAACGGACGACCCAACAACATGATGTCGAAGAACCCGAAGGAGGTGCTGAAGAGTATGCCGGCATCTTCGATAAAGAAGATAGAGGTGATAACCAACCCCGGTCCGAAGTACGACGCGGAGGGCGTGGGCGGCATCCTCAACATCGTGACCGTGGGCAAGGGCATCGAGGGCTACACCGTTACGACGAACGCCGGTGTGTCGAACACTGATACTGATGCCAGTGTGTATGCTACGGTGAAGCATGGAAAGTTTACCGCCAGTGGAACCTACTCGTACAACTACTACGATATGCGTAATATGCATAGCGACTTTAGCAGTCTGTTCACGGGCGACCCTGCCACGCCTTCTGCTTCTGACCGCTATGCTACGAGCGACAGCCGTTCGTATAACCACTCGCATTCGGGCAACTTCGAGGCGAGCTACGATGTGGACACGCTGCGACTCGTGACTGCCTCGTTCGGCATCTGGACGAACAGGTCGAACGCGCACAGCCTGTCAAGAAGCAACACCATGTCGCCCCTGTCTGGCGCAACGCTCTATTCGTATGCCAACGGTGGGCGCAGCGTCTCTGACAATATGTATCTCTATGGCAACCTCGACTATCAGCGCCTGTTCAAGCTGAAAGGTCGTATGCTCACCTTCTCCTACAAGATAAACGGGGGCACCAATGGCGGCGACAACTATTCGTCTTATGATGTGGCTGAAGCTACCGACGAGTGGCTGCCGTTCGTGAAGCGCTTGTCTGACGAGCATACTGAAAGCAGCGGACGAAGCATGGAGCACACGTTGCAGGTAGACTATACCACGCCTATCGGCAAGGCGCACAACGTGGAGGTGGGTGCAAAATACATATTGCGCGACAACCGTTCGGACGACGACCGCTATGTGCGTCAGAACGGAACCGACGGCGAATACACGTTCGATGAACAGTATTCGTCGCACTATCGTCACGAGAACGACATCCTCGCCGCTTACTTGGGCTATGGCTTAAGATTAGGCAATCTGTCGGGACGACTCGGCGCACGCTATGAACATACGTTCCAGAAGATAAAGTATGAGTTAGGCGAGGGCGAAAACTTCTCTACCGGGTTCGACGATGTGGTGCCGTCGGCAAGTCTCGGCTACCGCATAAACGACGAGAACAATCTGCGATTCGGCTACAATATGCGCATATACCGACCGGGCATCTGGTCGCTCAATCCGTATCTCAACCAGACTAACCCCGAAGCGCTGCAGCAGGGCAACCCTAATCTGGTGAGCGAGAAGAATCACAACGTGCAATTGACCTACAGCTACTTTGCTGCTAAGTTCTCCGTTAGCTGCACCATGCGCTACAGCTTCACGAACAACAATATTTCAAGCGTTACGTCGCTCGTGGAGGACAACACTATCGAGAGCGTGAAAAATCCGACGGGCAAGCTCGTCAGCTACACCACGTACCGCAACATCGGACGCACACAGACCGCGTCGCTGTCGAGCTATGTCAATTGGAACATCTTCAAGAATACACGCTTAACCATGAACCTCTGGGGCGACTATTCCGACTACAACGACCGTCAGCAGCTGCACAACTATGGCTATTACGGTTCGGCGTATGTAGGTGTGCAGCAGACGCTGCCTAAGAATTGGAGAGTGAATTTAGGTTTCTATGGCTGTACAAGTAATCCTGGTCTTCAATCGAAGACAGAGGGCATGTACAACTATAGCCTGAATGTGCAGAAGTCGTTCCTCAAGGATAGACTCAACTTCAACTTGTATGCAAGTAATTTCCTTGATGCAAAGCGCCATTATAAGTGGACAAAGACCGGCGAGAACTTCGCGCAGCACGGCGACTCGTCGTACAATCCGTGTCGCGTCGGCATAAACGTAAGTTGGCGCATCGGCGAATTGTCGTCGGGTGTAAAGAAGGTGGCGCGATCTATCTCTAACGACGACGTTAAAAGCGCGGAAGGTGGTGGAAAGTAAGCCTATTCCACCATCTCGCGTCTCTTAGTCTCTTTCAGGCGTTGTTCCACTTCGTCGGGCGACACCGTGCCGGTTATCAAGCTTTTCACCCACACGCTGAGGGCGAAGCAGACAATGGTGATAACCGCACTCACAATCCATTTGAGTAGCTCGTTCTGCAGCGGCACGTTGTTTATAGACACAATACCTGCCACCACGGGTATGCCAAACAGAATAAGGTCGGCGCCGGAGTGTATCTTGAAATTCTCTTTCGCATGGCGATACTCGTCGTTTTTCTCGAGTATCGTCATGCGATTTTCTTTCCAATAAGTATCAAATTCCTTGTCAGTCATGCTGTTATACTTTAGTCATGTGATAGCCAAGGCTGCGTAACTCTACGGCAATACCCATCAGATACATCTGGTGAAGCGCCGCTACAAAGGTGCGGAACGCCTCCTTTGAGCCAGCCTCAAGGCGCATGCGGCAGAGCTTGTTGTAGGTGCGTGCAGCGCATTCGCCCACCACGTTGTTTACCACTTCGTGCTCTTTAGCATCGAGGCACAGCACCTTCTCGCAGATATAGTCGTCCATGTGGTCGAAGTCGATGCGGTCGCGCAGATAGGCGTAGAGGTCGGTCACCTTCGAGTAGGTAGACCATTCCACGTCCCAATACTTTGCGAGTGCCATGCCCACATACATTATCCAACCGAACGCCACACGCGGATATTCGCCGTTGAACTCGCGTATGGCGTCGAGCATGTAGCTCTGAGCTATTGGCTGCCACAACTCTTCGAGGTCGGGAGCTTCCGGCAGACGCTCATCAATCATGTCTACAGAGAGTAGAAACTGATGGAGGTCATCGCGGAAAAGCTGCTCCTTGTCTTCGTTGTTTGTCATGCTCATGTCGGTTTACATCTTGTTGAGAGCCTGCTTGATATCGTCGAGAATGTCCTCAGGGTCCTCAATGCCTACAGAGAGACGGATAAGGTCGGGTGCAATGCCTGCCTCGCGCAGCTGCTCTTCAGAGAGCTGACGGTGGGTGTGGCTTGCTGGGTGGAGCACGCATGTGCGAGCGTCAGCCACGTGGGTCACGATGTTAATCATGTCGAGCGAGTCCATGAAGCGGATAGCAGTCTCGCGGTCGCCCTTCAGTCCGAACGCTATTACGCCACAAGAACCGTTGGGAAGATATTTCTGTGCAAGTTCATGGTACTCGTCACCCTGCAGACCGCAGTAGTGTACCCATGCCACACGCTCGTCAGCTTTTAGAAACTCGGCAACACGCTGTGCGTTCTCGCAGTGTTGCTTCATGCGCAGGTGGAGCGATTGCAAGCCGAGGTTGAGGATGAACGAGTTCATCGGAGCTGGGATAGAGCCAAGATCGCGCATGAGCTGAGCCACGAGCTTTGTGATGTAGCCCATCTTGCCGAACGCCTTCACGTAAGTGAGTCCGTGGTAGCTTTCGTCGGGAGTGCAAAGACCAGGGAACTTCTCAGCATTAGCCATCCAGTCGAAGTTGCCACTGTCTACAACTACGCCGCCGACCTGGCTCGCTGTGCCGTCCATGTACTTTGTTGTACTGTGGGTTACGATGTCTGCGCCCCATTCAAATGGGCGACAGTTGATAGGTGTAGCGAAGGTGTTGTCAACAATGAGAGGTACACCATTCTTGTGAGCGATGCGTGCGAACTTCTCGATGTCGAGCACAGCACAACCAGGGTTGCTGATTGTCTCACCGAATACAACCTTTGTGTTCGGGCGGAATGCCTTCTGTATTTCTTCCTCAGATGCGTTCGGATTAACGAAAGTGCACTCTATGCCGAGCTTCTTCAATGTTACGCCGAAGAGATTGTATGTTCCACCGTAGATTTCGTTAGATGTTACAATGTGGTCGCCAGCCTCGCATATGTTGAATACAGCGTAGAAGTTGGCTGCCTGACCAGAGCTGGTGAGCACTGCGCCTACGCCACCTTCAAGTTGCGCAATCTTATTGGCTACAGCGTCGTTTGTAGGGTTCTGCAATCGTGAGTAGAAATAGCCCTCCTTCTTGAGGTCGAAGAGCATAGCCATTTCCTCTGAATTGTCGTACTTGAATGTAGTACTCTGTATGATTGGTACCTCAATAGGTTCGCCATTCTTTGGCTTGTAACCGCCCTGCACACAAAGTGAAGCGGTGCGAAGTTTCTTTTCCATGTTCTTATTTGTTGATTATAATTAATATGTGATTTATATGTCCTTTTACTTTTTTACCTTTTTACTTTTATCAGACTTTCATCAGACTTTCATAAGGTTGCTCATCACCATATCGCTAACGAAAAGTCCTTTACGTGTGAGTCGCAGATGGTCGTTGGTGAGTTCGAGAAGTCCGCCGTCGATATCACTCTTTGCAGAACGCAGAGCATAGTCGCGGTACTCAGGTTTCAGACGTTTCAAGTCTACGCCTTCGTGGGTTCGCATGGCAGTCGTAATGATGTCGTCGTAGTGAGTGTCGTCGTCAATGCGCTCGCTATCAGACGGCAGTTTGCCACGTTTGATGGTGTTAATATATTCTTTAATGTCAGCAACGTTCCAACTGCGTGTCAGTAAGTTATACGAGTGGGCAGCTGCTCCAAAACCTAAGTATGGCGTATCGTTCCAATAACTACTGTTGTGTATGGCGCGATAGCCAGGTAAGCAAAAGTTGCTTATCTCGTAATGTTCGTAACCATTGGCTGAAAGCGTATCCATAAGCATGGTGTACATAGCAAGGCAAGTATCATCGTCGGTCTGTTTGATCTTGCCGTTTTGAAGCAGCAGATAGAGTGGGGTGCCCTCTTCGTACATCAGACTATATGCTGATATGTGATTTGGACGTAGCTTCAAGGCTGTGTTCAAGTCGTTCTGCCAATCATCTAATGTTTCGTCGGGGAAGCCGAACATAAGGTCGATGCTAATGTTATCGATGCCTGCACGCCGGATTGTCTCAACGGCTTTTACGGCTTGCGCAGCGTTGTGGCGACGACGGATGAAGCGCAGGCGTTCGTCGCTGAAGGTCTGCACGCCAAGACTGATGCGGTTCACGCCAAGCGTACGTACCGAGGTGATGAGTTCGGGCGTAACATCGTCGGGATTCATCTCCATCGTTATCTCGCGTGTAGTGCAAGGATAAACCTCTTTTATAGTGTTTATGATGTGTGCGATGTCTTCAGTGGAGAGTGTAGAAGGTGTTCCGCCGCCAATGTAAACAGTATCAATCGTACATTCGTTGTTAGGATAAAGGCTGCGTAACTCATCGCTGCGCATACGCATCTCCTTCAAAAGTGCGTCTACGTAGCGAGTACACCAGTCTTTTGCCGTTGTACTATAAAAGCCGCAGTAGATGCAACGGCTCTCGCAAAATGGTATATGTACGTATATTCCTGCTTTCATTCACTATATAATAAGGTGTACACAGTGCCACACCATGTTTTATGGCTACAAATTTACTAATAAGTTTAAAATTTTGATTAGTTTTTGTGCAATTCTTTTGGAAATACCATATAAATATATAATTTAGTAGACGGATAGACACCCGCCCCAAAGTCAATCCGCCTGAATTTATTATTAACCATTTAAAACCTGAAGAATATGAGGGTCTATCAAACAAATGAGATTAAGAACATTGCCCTTTTAGGCAGTGCGGGTAGCGGCAAGACCACCCTTGCCGAGTCTATGATTTATGGTAGTGGTATTATCAAGCGCCGTGGTACGGTGGAAGCAAAGAACACGGTAAGCGACTACTTCCCGGTAGAACATGAGTATGGCTACTCGGTGTTCCCCACAGTGTTCCATGTAGAGTGGAACAACAAGAAACTCAATATTATCGATTGCCCAGGTTCTGACGACTTTATCGGTGGTGCAATCACAGCTCTCAACGTAACCGATCAGGCTGTTATCCTTATTAACGGTCAGTATGGTCCTGAGGTTGGTACACAGAACAACTTCCGTTATACCGAGAAACTTCATAAGCCAGTCATTTTCCTTATCAACCAGTTGGACTCTGATAAGTGCGACTTCGACAATGTCATGGTAAACATGAATGCTATCTACGGCTCTAAGTGTGTTCAGATTCAGTATCCGGTAAGCACAGGTGCAGGCTTTAATGCTATCGTTGATGTGCTCTTGATGAAGATGTACACATGGGGACCAGAAGGTGGTATGCCTACTATCGTTGACATCCCTGCAGAAGAGATGGATAAGGCAATGGAACTCCATAAGCTTCTTGTTGAGGCAGCAGCCGAGAACGATGAGACATTGATGGAGAAGTTCTTTGAGGAAGGAGCTCTTTCTGAGGACGAATTGCGCGAAGGCATCCGCAAGGGACTCGTTACACGTTCTATATTCCCCGTGTTCTGCGTTTGTGCAGGCAAAGATATGGGCGTTCGTCGTTTGATGGAGTTCTTGGGCAATGTAGTACCTTTCGTAAGCGAAATGCCGAAGCTTCACAATACACGTGGTGAGGAGATTGTTGCTGATACAAACGGACCGGAGTCTGTTTACTTCTTCAAGACAGGTTTGGAACCGCATATTGGTGAGGTAAGCTACTTCAAGGTTATGAGCGGCAAGATTAAGTCGGGTGATGACTTGACAAACGCTGATCGTGGCTCAAAGGAGCGTATCGGTCAGATATTCGCTTGTGCTGGTGCGAACAGAATACCAGTGGACGAACTCGTTGCCGGCGATATCGGTTGCACAGTTAAGTTGAAAGATGTAAAGACAGGAAACACCCTCAATGGTAAAGATTGCGAATGGCGCTTTGACTTTATCAAATATCCTAACCCTAAGTTCTCACGTGCAATCAAGGCTGCCAATACAGCAGAAACAGAAAAACTTATGTCGGCATTGCTGCGTATGCATCAGGAGGATCCGACATGGCTTGTTGAGCAGAGCAAGGAGTTGCGTCAGACTATCGTACGTGGTCAGGGCGAATTCCATCTCCGCACATTGAAGTGGCGTCTTGAGAACAATGAGAAGCTCGCTATCAAGTTTGAGCCGACACGCATACCTTATCGTGAGACTATCACAAAGATGTCACGCGCTGAGTATCGTCATAAGAAGCAGTCGGGTGGTGCAGGTCAGTTTGGTGAGGTACACCTCATCGTTGAACCGTATGCAGAAGAAATGCCCGATCCTACATCATACAAGATTAACGGACAGGAGTTTAAGATTAATATCAAGGGTCGTGAAGAGATTAACTTGGAATGGGGCGGCAAACTCGTATTCATCAACTCTGTTGTCGGTGGTGCCATCGACGCACGCTTCATGCCTGCTATCCTAAAGGGTATTATGGAGCGCATGGAGCACGGCCCATTGACTGGTAGCTATGCACGTGATGTGCGTGTTATCGTTTATGATGGAAAGATGCACCCGGTTGACTCTAATGAGCTTTCGTTCATGCTGGCAGCACGCAATGCATTCTCGGCAGCGTTTAAGGAGGCTGGTCCGAAGATTTTGGAGCCTATTTACGATCTCGAGGTTTACGTACCGAGCGACTATATGGGTGACGTGATGTCTGATCTTCAGGGTCGTCGCGCGCTCATTATGGGTATGGATAGTGAGGCTGGCTATCAGAAACTTCAGGCTAAAATACCATTGAAGGAGCTCAGCAACTATTCAATCTCGTTGAGTAGCTTGACAGGTGGTCGTGCTTCGTTCACAACGAAGTTCGCAAGCTATGAGCTTGTTCCGAACGATTTGCAGCAGAAGCTTATTGAGGAGCACGCAGCAGAGGCAGAGGAAGAAGAATAATCGATTATTATTTTATAGCAAAGACCGTTTTTGTACACTTTTGTACAAGGACGGTCTTTTTTGCGTTGTATTAATACAATTTAAAAATGTAATGATTTTTTGCCTCTTTGTCTATTTTACAGTAACTTTGCATTTATGAAGAGGATTTTTTACATACATATATATATCATATTAGGACTGTTTTATTCTTGCCCCGTATTTTCTCAAGACAATCTTGTGCAATGCGAAGACACCTGTGCACATGTGCATGGTATCGATTTGAGTCATTATCAAGGCGAGGTGTTTTGGGAAGTAATAGGCAATAATACAAAAATGGCTTATGTCTATCTAAAGGCTACTGAAGGTGGTGATCGTATAGATCACATGTACGAGCAGAATATTGATTTAGCACATAAGTATGGCTTGAAGGTAGGGTCGTATCATTTTTTCAGACCAAAGACCGACCTCTCAAAGCAGTTAGCAAACTTTAAGACCCAGTGCCGTCCCAGTCAACAAGATCTGATACCGATGATAGATATCGAAGTAAAGCAAGGGATGAGCACAGAGGCATTCCGCGATTCTGTTGCGAAGTTTCTTGTTATGGTAGAAAAGGCTTATCATCAGAAACCTCTTGTGTACACAGGTACCAATTTCTATAACAAATATCTTGTAGGAGTGTTAGATGACTATAAGCTGATGATTGCGCAATACTCTAAAAACGAACCAATATTGGCAGATGATAAAGACTATATGTTATGGCAGTATACTGGTAAGGGATACATCGATGGCATTAAGGGCTATGTAGATAAAAGTCGCTTTATGGGTAGACATAGTTTGCGCGAACTTAAATACCAAAGACGTTGAGAGTGAAAAGTATATAAATGACAGCTGCAGCAGTAGATGAAAGTGTTTAATAGAATAATATAATTAATTTAAAATCATGGCAATAATTAAGTGTCCTGAGTGTAATCAGGAAATTAGTGACAAAGCCCCAGTCTGTCCTTCATGTGGAGTACCTATTGCAGGACATGTTACAACTTGCTCGCAATGTGGGTTTACGTATTTTAATAGCAATGCGGAATGTCCACAATGTCATCATAAAACCACAGTTGATAATACTACAATGTGTGGAGACGAGAGTGATTGTAAAGTCAATCAAAAGGCTTCGGGCTTACGCAATAATCGTATTGTAATAGCAGTTGTGTCATTGGTTGTAGTGGTTCTGGGTGCTGTTTTATACGCTTTCTATAGAAATGCTCAAAGCGATAAGGAGGAGTCTGCGTATGAGTTCGCCCTTTCGAGCAACGACCCCCAAGTGTTGCAAAACTATCTGAATACATACACAGATGCGCCTGAAGCTCATCGCGATTCTATTTCTGCACATTTGGAATATTTTGCACAGCTTGACCGCGATTGGACTAATGTTGTTGTTAGTGGTTCAAAAAGCGACTTCCAACGATACATCGAGCAACATCCAAACTCTCCGTTCTGCCAAGTTGCGCAACACAAGATTGACTCTATTGATTGGTCGAGGGCTGATGCGGTGAACACCCTTGAGGCTGTACAACTCTATTTGGAGCAGCATCCTGATGGTGAGCATTTCGATGAAGCTACAGATAAGATGAAAATGCTTAATGCAAACACGGTGACCCCAGAGGATAAAATACTCGTAGGAACAGTGTTTGATGGATTGTTCCAAAGTCTAAACAACCGAGATGAAAATGGATTGATGAATTCATTCAGTCCGCTGATTGCAAAGTTTCTTGGAAAGGCAAACGCCACACGCAGCGACGTAGTTACGTTTATGCACAAAATCTACAAGAGTGACGTGGCTTCGATGAATTGGATGTCGCTTGAGGATTACGCCATAACGAAAAAGGAAGTAGGCGATCAGCAATATGAGTACACTGTTGTCTTCTCTGGGTTGCAGAAAGTGGAACATACAGACAACAGTTCAAGCGAGACAAGATTTCGTTTTAATGCCAAGGTTAATCCTGATGGCAGAATTACGGAGCTGAATATGACAAAGATTTTAGAATAATTTAAGTGAAAAATAAGTGGCGAAAGGTTATTGTTTCATTTATTATAACTAACTTTGTAATATTAATTAGAAACTTAAATTATTAACAACGTTAACATACATTTATATTATGGGAGACAATAGAGAACTCATAAAGCAGTGTGAGGAAAGAGCACAGCAGTGGCTTACTCCTGCTTTCGACGAGGAAACACGTAACGAGGTGAAGGCAATGCTTGAGGCAGAGGACAAGTCTGCACTTATCGATGCTTTCTATCAGAACCTCGAGTTTGGTACTGGTGGTCTGCGTGGCGTTATGGGTGCTGGTACAAACCGTATGAACAAGTACATCGTTGGCATGGCAACACAGGGCTTTGCTAACTATATATTAAAGGCGTTCCCAGGCGAGGAGAACCTTTCTGTTGTTGTAGGTCACGACTGCCGTAACAATTCTCGTCTCTTTGCTGAGACTGTTGCTGCTATCTTCTCTGCAAATGGCATTAAGGCTTATTTGTTCGAGGGACTCCGTCCTACACCAGAGATTTCATTTGCTATCCGCCAGCTCGGTGCGAAAGCAGGTGTAAACGTAACAGCTTCTCATAACCCGAAGGAATACAATGGCTATAAGGCTTATTGGAGCGATGGTGCTCAGGTATTGGCTCCGCACGATAAGGGCATCATTGATGAGGTTAACAAGGTGACTATTGATGACGTTAAGTTTGAGGCTAACTGGGATAAGATTAAGATTATTGGTGGCGAGATGGACTACGACTATATGACAGCTGTTCATTCTGCAATGATTGACCAGGATGTTATCAACCGCCAGAAGGATCTCAATATCGTTTATTCTGCAATGCACGGCACAGGTCGCGTAATTGTTCCTCTCTGCTTGCGCTCTTGGGGCTTCCAGAACATAAATGTTGTTCCGGAGCAGATGGTTGTTGATGGTAACTTCCCAACTGTCGTTTCTCCAAACCCAGAGAATGCAGAAGCAATGACATTAGGTATGAAGCTTGGTACAAAGCTCAATGCCGACTTGGTTGTTGCTACTGACCCCGATGCAGACCGTCTTGCTATCGTTTGCCGTGATGATAAGGGCGAATGGATGATTATCAATGGTAACCAGACTTGCATGATGTTCTGCTATTACATCATTGAGAATAAGAAGAAGCTTGGTAAGCTGAAGCCGACAGACTTCCTTGTTAAGACTATCGTTACAACAGAGGTGATTGCTGAAATCGCTAAGAAGAACAACGTGGAACTTCGCGACTGCTACACTGGTTTCAAGTGGATTGCACGTGAGATTGCTATCTCTGAGGGCAAGCAGGACTACATCGGTGGTGGCGAGGAGAGCTTCGGCTTCCTGCCTTACGACAAGGTTCGCGATAAGGACGCTCCTGCTTCTATCTGCCTTATCTGCGAGATCGCTGCTTGGGCTAAGGACCAAGGCAAGACTCTCTACGATCTCTTGATGCAGATTTATCAGGAGTATGGCTTTAGCAAGGAGTTCACAGTGAACGTAGTTCGCCCGGGCAAGACTGGCGCTGACGAAATCAAGCAGATGATGGCTGACTTCCGTGCCAATCCTCCTCAGGAGTTGGGTGGTAGTAAGGTGGTTCTCTGGAAGGACTATCAGGCTCTCACATCTACAAAGGCTGACGGCACTGTAGAGAAGCTCGATATGCCTACAACAAGCAACGTGCTCCAGTGGTTCTGCGACGACAACACTAAGGTTAGCGTTCGCCCATCGGGTACAGAGCCTAAGATTAAGTTCTATCTTGAGGTTAAGGATCCGTCGTTCAAGTGTGCTGGTTGCTACGAGCGTTGCAGCAAGGCTGCCGACGAGAAGATTGAGGCAATCAAAAAGTCGCTTCATCTTGACTAATTAAAACACTGCTTCCTCGGAAGTTGCAATTTGAATATATAATAATAGATAAGTCCACTTAAAGATATGGCCAAATTGGACATTCCTTAAGTGGACTTTATTTTTATCTTTCATCTTTTCAATTCAAATCTTCATATTTTATAATGATGAGAAAGACATTAATTTCTATTATTTTTTTGGCTGCTTGTACCTTACATACCACTACGTATGCCAAGGATTATGCTTCAAAAGTGAATACGCTTATAGGTACCGACTATACAGGTAATACTTATCCTGGAGCACAGGTGCCTTTCGGAATGGTGCAGCTAAGTCCAGACAACGGTTTACCCGGATGGGATCGTATTGCTGGTTATTTCTATCCAGATAGTACGATAGCCGGTTTTAGTCATACTCACTTGTTAGGAACGGGTGCTGGCGATTTGTATGATATCTCGTTTATGCCCGTAACGTTGCCGTACAACGAGGCTGAAGAGCCGTTGGGCATACACTCGCGCTTCTCTCACAAGGACGAAACGGCACATGCAGGATATTACCAAGTGCGTCTAACCGACTATGACATTAACGTAGAGCTAACCGCAACGCCCCGGTGTGGAGTTCAGCGCTATACATTCCCTAATGATGGCAAGGAACGCATGGTCATCTTAGATTTGAACAAGGCGATGAACTGGGACGCAACGGTTGACAGCAAGATAAGCGTTGTTGACTCTTTCACCATTGAAGGCTATCGTTATTCGGATGGTTGGGCTCGCAATCAGCGCGTTTGGTTCAGAACACGTTTTTCACAACCTATCAAATCTGTAGAGATTGATAGTAAAGCGTTGAAGAATAATCGGGATGGAGTAGGCTGCATTGCTCGCTTTAAGTTTGCTTCAGAGGGTTTTGACAAACTTGTGGTAACAACAGCTCTTTCGCCAACAAGCCTTGCAGGAGCACAAAAGAATCTGCAGGCAGAAGCTGTGTCTGACGACTTCGACGCAGTGAGAAGACAGGCTGAAAGCCTCTGGAACAAGGAATTGGGTAGGATAGAGATAGAGGGAGGTTCTCAGTCGCAAGAAACAGTTTTCTATACATCACTCTACCACGCCATGTCTGCGCCTACGTTGCTCTGCGATGTTGACGGCAGCTATCTTGGTGCTGATCGTCAGCTGCATAAGGCGAATGGGTGGTTCAACTATGAGACTTGCTCGTTGTGGGATACCTATCGTGCTGCCCATCCGCTTTATGATATCCTAATGCCTACACGTGCCAGCGATATGGTCAATTCGCTCATTGCGTTTAGTAAGGAGAACGGACGTTTGCCAATTTGGAATATGTGGTCGTCGGAGACGGATATGATGATTGGATATCATACCGCTTCTGTTATTGCTGAAGCTATTCTGAAAGGTGTGCCTAATATCAACAAGGAAGAGGCTTTAGCAGAGTGCGTGAAGACAGCCAACTTAGACGACTATAGAGGTATCGGACTTTATAAGAAGTTGGGCTATGTACCCTATGATGTGAAGGAGCCTACGCTTGGCGATGACTGGTCGCTCTCTCGAACGCTCGAATATGCTTACGACGACGCTTGCATAGCAGCTCTTGCAAAGTCGATGAATAAAACAGACCTTTACAAGGAGTTCAGTAAGCGTGCACAAAACTATCGCAATGTATATTGTAAGGGCAATACGTTTATGCAACCACGTCATTCTGATGGCAGTTTCCAGCCTGCCTATTCGCCCGATGAGTACACATCGCACATTTGTGAGAGCAATGGATGGCACTATATGTGGTCGGTGCAGCATGATATAAAGGGACTTGAGAAACTTGTTGGCAAGAAACGTTTTGCTGAAAAACTTGATAGCTTCTTCACTTATACGCCAACTGCCAATGCCGAACTGCCATTGTTTAGTACGGGTATGATAGGACAATATGCACACGGAAACGAACCCAGTCACCATGCTGCATATATCTTCAACAAGATAGGTCAGCCTCACAAGACGCAGAAGTATGTTCGCCAAATACTGACAGAACTCTACAACGACACACCTGCCGGACTCTGTGGAAACGAAGACTGCGGACAGATGTCTGCTTGGTATGTTTTCAGTGCGTTAGGCTTCTATCCATTAAATCCTGTTAGTTGCGAGTACGAGATTGGTTCACCGCTCTTCCGTAACGCAACAATCCACTTGGAGAATGGTAATACGTTTAAGGTCGAGGCAGAAGGCTATTCGCCAGAGAAGTATCTTGTAAAGGAAGTACTGCTCAATGGTAAGCGACTTCGTACCACGAACATTTCGCATGAAGATATTCTGAAAGGTGGAACATTGACATTTGTGATGCAATAATCTCGATAAATAGTGTAAAAAAACTGAACAACTCAGTTTTTTTACACTATTATTATTGTCGTATTAAAAGTTTTTGTATCTTTGCAAAAACAAATCATTACATTAAAACGTTAGCTTATGACAAAATATATACTCGTTATATTACTTGCTATCTTTATGGTAGGTGCTCCAAAATCAGCAATGGCTGAGTGTATGCCAGAAATTGAGCTCATTGACAATGTGCAGAAGCCCGTCATATCCATAGAGGATAACGTTGTGCGTGTCACAGATGCTTTTGGAATGACAATGAGCATCTACAATCTGGCAGGAGGTGCTCCAGTTATGTCTGTAAAGATTGATAGTCAGGACAAACGATTTGATTTGAACTTGCCAAAGGGTATTTACATTGTTAAAGTTGGTAAGATAGCACGTAAAATTGTGATTAAGTAACAAGTTTTGTCAATATCCAATTTGAATATTAGCAAGTTCTCATTGTTTCTCTTCTTTCTTATGGCTTTTGTTTTATGCTCATGTCATAAGAAAGAAGAACGTATGTATGTATCGTTAGACGATTTTGCTACATTGCGAACATCCCGTTACGATATTTCTGCGGATAGAGTATTCTCTAATATCCGCACACTCATTCTGTCCGACAAGTCTAACAGTCCAGCCGACATGCACGCTCGCAAGCACTACAACACCAGTATGGAGGTGTTGTGGATAACGCGTGATGGTGTTTCTGCAAAAGCAGATACCTTACTTAGCTATATTTCACACGTTGACTCATTGGGCTTCTCTCGTGACAAATTCTATTATTCCTTACTGAAAGAAGATTTACAACGTGTGCGTGCCCTTGATTTCGATTCTATTAAAACAGCCGACAATTCGGCTGTTAAAGTGTTCGCACGCTTAGAGTATTATCTTACAAAAGCCTTCTTGCGCTACACAGAGGGGCAGCGTTTTGGCTTTATGAACCCTTACAAAGCGTTCAACCGACTCGATCAGCGTAAAGACGACACCCTACACGTCACATATCGTTCACTTTATGGTTGGCATACAAGTCTGCCCGATGACACCTATCTTGCAACCGCTTGTGCTGTGATAAAGGGTGATATGGATAAGTTTGCAGACTTTCTCGCAAAGTCGAAGCCCCACAATCCATTATACGCCAAATACATTTCTGCTTTGAACAAGACCAGGAACAAGGACTATCGCCGTCGTTTGCTTTGCAATATAGAGCGTTGTCGCTGGGAAAACGATGGCGACTACCCGCAGCTGCACAAGAAGTATGTGGTTGTGAACGTGCCCGCTCTGTATCTGTTTGCCCATGATGGTGACGAACGTCTGGTTATGAAGGTGGCTGTAGGTAGTCTTGAGACGAAGACTCCGCTATTAAGCAGCAAGATAAAACGTATGGACTTCAATCCGCAGTGGATAATACCGAAAAGCATAGTGAAGACAAGCGTAATACACCATGTCGGCAATCACGCCTATTTCGATAATAACAATTACTTTGTGAGAGATCGCAACACTGGTAAGATTGTAGCACCGGAGAACGTTACACGCGACATGCTCCTTAGTGCCAACTATTCCGTTGTGCAGTGGGGTGGGCGTGGCAATGCGCTTGGAAGAGTTATTTTCCGTTTCGACAACAATTATAGCATATACCTGCACGACACATCCTCGCCCAGAGTCTTCGCCCGTAATAACCGCATGGTGTCGCATGGTTGCATACGTGTAGAGAAACCCTACGAGTTGGCTGTTTTCATGCTGAACGATAAAAACGAGAAGCTGATGGAAAAGATGAAGTACTCTATGGCTGCCGATTTTAGCGAGCGGCCACGCGAAGATGTGCCAGAAGCAGAACGTCCTAATCGTTCAAAGATGGTGCGTAGTTTGAAGGTAGAACCATTAGTGCCGATATACATCACCTATTATACGCTCTATCCTGATAGCAATGGCAATCTTGTTCGCTATGACGACATATATGGCTATGACAGTATAATCTACGACAACATACAAAAGTATCTTTAACCAAGATGTTCAAGGCAAAATGAAAGATACAGAAAAGAATAAACTGTTTACTGAATTGGTTGCCCAATATAGCGAAAAACTATATTGGACGATACGTCGTATTGTGCTCAATCACGACGATGCCAACGATGTAATGCAGAATGTCTTTGTAAAAGCATGGAACAACCTTGATCAATTTGAAGAGCGTTCGAAACCATCCACCTGGCTGTATCGTATAGCCATCAACGAGTCGCTCGACTTTCTACGCCGTAAGCGCGACTTCGTAGCTTACGACTCCGATCTTACCGATGGAGTTGGCTCGCGCCTTGTTGCCGACGAATATTTTGACGGCGATGCCACGCAAGCAGCTTTGCAAGAAGCTATTGAAACACTGCCCGATGTGCAACGCGTTGTCTTCAATCTTCGCTATTACGAAGAAATGAAGTATTCGGAAATGAGTAGCCTGCTCAACACCTCAGAAGGCTCCTTAAAAGCAAGCTACCACATTGCCGTGAAGAAAATCTACAACCATCTTCTTTCAAAAAACACTTAACTTGTTTTCTGTTTATGCAGAGATGACCCCATGAATCTGCTTGATGAAATCCTTTAGATTTACAAAATGGTCGCCGAAGATAGCACGCCAGTTGTATTGTTTTAGCGGATACTCCATAAAGCTTTTTGTTTCAATATCGCCATTCATACTTACGTAGTCAAGGATATTCTTCAGATACTGCTCCTGCTCCGACGTGAGATTATAGCCATCTACAAACTGCTGATATATCTGTAACGCTTTATTGTGGTCGATGCCGTTGATGACACGTATGAAGGCAGCTACATTATTCTTGTACGGATGCCCCTCAGTGAGTGCGTTGTACTCGTCCTTGGTGCCCAGCTCCTCGAAGAAGATGCGCTCCAACTCCTGTATATCGGCAGCGGTGAGCTGCTCAAAGTTCTGTATCTTTCGCAATGTTTCGTTGTTGCTGTTCTCTGCCAAGTAATCGATTACTCGCTGCTTGTACGTAGTCTGTATAACCACGTTGACGGGGGCTTTGGAGGTGGTGTATTCGTCCTCTATGTCGATGACGAACTTCTTGTTTTGGCGTTGCTCCTTCAGCAAGTGCACTATTTCGCGCAGTTCTCTGCGCACACTCTCCAATGCGTCAAGCGACTCGTTCTCCCAGAACTGTGATGTCTGCACCATTCGTATGGTGTTGATGTGTGCCATTACAGCCGACACCGTCCACCACCTTGGCAAGGGTGCGAGCGTTGGGGATGAGGAAGATTGCCGACTTCATGTAGCGGCTATAGGCAGACTCCTCGCCAGTGCCGATGTGCTTGATAAACTCGAACACGCTCTGACGAACCACCTTGAACATATTGTCGGCACCGAAGTTCTTGAACACATGCCAGCGCAGGTTTTCGTAGGGTACACCTGCTCGCTCCTCGTCGCTCACAGCTTCCGGATTTACCCACAGCTGTCCGTTGAGGAAGGTGGGGTTCTCTACCTCACAGTCCCAGTCGCGTGCGTTCTCCTCCTCTTGCAACTGCTTGTCGTCGAGCATCTTCATAAAAAAGATGTACGTCATCTGCTCCAAAACGGTGATGGGGTTAGTGATGCCAGCCACAAAGAACGTATCCCATATCTGGTCGATTTTGTTTTTTATCTCGCCTGTTATCATTTGTTGTATTTTGTGATTTTGTTACAAAGTTAATAATTCTTTTTGTTATTTTGTTGGCTGCAATAAAAAATAATATGTACCTTTGCTTGTGAAAAAACCTACTAATGGACGACGGAACTTTGCACACACAATCTGCATAAGCAGGATGTGCTGCTCAATAGTCCCCAAACTAATCATTCAGTTATGTTAAAACAAATAATTAATGGTCGCGTTCTTACTCCACAAGGATGGCTTGAAGGCGGCTCTGTAATCATTGACGGTAATAAGATTTTAGCCGTATCGAACAGTGATTTGCACATCGTTAACGCTCAGATTATCGACGCCAAAGGCTGCTATGTAGTACCAGGCGGAGTAGAGTTGCACGTGCATGGAGGAGGCGGACGCGACTTCATGGAGGGCACAGAGGAGGCGTTCCGTGTAGCCATAAAAGCACACATGAAGCATGGCACAACCTCTATATTCCCAACCCTCTCATCCTCTACGGTACCAATGATTGAGGCTGCTTGCGAGACCTGTCAGAAACTCATGGAAGAAGAGAATAGCCCCGTACTCGGACTCCACCTCGAAGGCCCATACTTCAACCCGAAGCAGGCAGGCGCACAGATACCCGAATGGATAAAGCCACCGGTGGCGGAAGAGTACGAACCATTGCTCGACAAGTATCCATGTATCAAGCGTTGGGATGAGGCTCCGGAGCTGCCAGGTTCTGTGGAGTTCATACAGTCGTGTCGTAAGCACGGCGTAGTGGCATCTATCGGTCACACACGCGCCACATACGCAGATGTTTTAGCCGGACACAAGGCTGGCATGATGCACGCTACACACTTCTACAACGCAATGCCAGTGGTATATAAGGAACATGAGTTCAAGGTGCCGGGCACCGTGGAGAGCGTGTACGCCCTTCCAGATATGACCGTAGAGGTGATTGCCGACGGCATACATGTGCCCCCAGTGATGCTCCGCGTGGTTTATCAGATAAAGGGCGTAGAGAAAACTGCCCTCATCACCGACTCGTTAGCATGTGCTGCAAGCGAAGAGGGCGTGGCGTTCGACCCACGCGTGATACTTGAAGACGGCGTGTGCAAGCTTGCCGACCACTCAGCCCTCGCTGGTTCTATCGCCACAATGGATCGTCTCATCCGCACGTGTGTGCAGATGGCAAACATACCGATGGAGGACGCATGTCGTATGGCGAGCGAGACTCCTGCAAAGATTATGGGCGTGTTCGATCGTAAGGGCTCGCTCGAGGACGGTAAGGACGCTGATATCATGATGTTCGACAAAGACCTTAAACTCACCTACGTAATGCAGATGGGTAACGAGGTGACGAACGAACTCTAAAAAGAAATAATATGTTGAAACAATTTGTCAATGGTCGCATCCTAACACCTAAAGGATGGCTTGATGGCGGCTCCATAGTGACGGACGGCAACAAAATCAGAGCCGTCTCAAACATCAACTTGCATGTTGTGGGAGCTGAAATCATCGATGCCCAAGGAGGCTATATCGTCCCAGGCGGCATTGATATGCACGCTCATGGCGGAGGCGGTCGCGACTTCATTGAAGCCACGCAGGATGCTTTTCGTGCAGGTGTCAATGCTCATCTGAAGCATGGCACCACCGCAATATACCCAACATTATCGTCGTCGACAATACCTACCATTGAGGCTGCCTGCAACGTGTGTCAGAAACTCATGGCGGAGAAAGATAGCCCAGTGCTTGGATTGCACATCGAAGGTTCGTATATCAATAGAAAGCAAGCTGGTGCACAAAACCCAGTGTTGATAAAGGCACCTATTATATATGAATATGAGACGCTGCTCAAAAAGTATAAGTGCATCAAGCGTTGGGATGAGGCACCAGAGCTGCCTGGCTCGGTTAGATTTATCAAAGAGCTACGTAAGCATGGCGTGCTTTCTGCTCTCACCTGCACACGCGCTACCTATGAGGATGTGGTGAAAGCGCATGATGCCGGAATGACACATGCCTCGCACTTCTACAACGCAATGCCCGTAGTGTACAAGGAGCACGAGTTCAAGGTGCCAGGCACCGTGGAGAGTGTTTATGCGCTGCAGGATATGACGGTAGAGGTGATTGCCGATGGTATACACGTGCCACCAGTGATGCTTAAGATTGTATATAAGATAAAAGGCGTAGAAAGAACAGCCCTCATCACCGACTCTTTGGCTTATGCAGCAAGCGAAGGTGATGTGTCTCCGGAGGCTCGTGTGATTATGGAAGACGGTGTGTGTAAACTCGCCGACCGCTCGGTGCTTGCCGGCTCCATTGCCACTATGGATGTGCTCATCCGCACATGTATACAAAAGGCAGAAATACCGATGATAGATGTGTTCCGTATGGCAAGCGAAACACCTGCAAAGATTATGGGCGTGTTCGACCGCAAAGGCTCAATAGAGGAGGGTAAGGATGCCGATATCGTTGTCTACGACAAGGATATAAACCTTACCTACGTAATGCAAATGGGCAAGGAAATTGCTAATAAATTATAGCTGCGAGTTTGCCACGCTACGGCAACATTGTTGTTGTGCTACCGAAACTTAATTGCCGTAGCGCGACAACAATGTTGCCGCAGCGTGGCAAACTCACAGCGTAATTTTGTGGATGTAATGTTGTCTATTCTTGTGTTGTGTCGTTGATGTTGTCTGTGTGCAGAATGACACTCGTAGCACCAATTGTGAACAATGTGCCGTCCTCGATAACGCGTTGCTCGCGGTCGCCAAGAATAACGTTGTCGACGAAGGTACCAGTGTAGCTCGGTCCGTCCTTAAGCACATACTTCAAGTTGCCCTTTTTGTCGCGGCTTACTGTGATAGAACAATGGTTGATGTCGATGCTCGGGTCGTTTGTCTCGATAGCGCAGTTTACACCGCTATTCTTCATGTAGCGTCCGATGACGTTCACACCCATGTGTAGCGGAATGACCTGCTTGTAATGGAATACGTTTTCGATAACGGTGATGTAGCCACACTCGCTTCCTTCTGCATTTTCTTCAGGAAAATCCTCTTTCTGTGTGTTGCGCAGTTTTGAAATACCAATGCGTATGCCGAATTGCTTGCCACAGTCGGGGCATTGGAATACTAACGACTGTCCTTCGGTGTATTTCTTCTCGTCGAATGTGATGAAGTTATCACATTTTGGGCATCTTACTCTTTTCATTTATTTTATTTCTGTTATCCAAGATCCTTCAAATTCGATGTTGTCTGTCAGCATGTTCTTTGCTTTGTTCGCCTCTTCTCGAGTGCTGAACTTGCGATATATCACCTTTACGTGACCATTGGCACCGATATAGACACGAGCTTCTTTCATGCCTTTACGATGAAGTTTGCTTACATACTCCTCTGCGTTCTTTTTTGCTACACGGCTTGCAAGCACAATGCTGAAGTATCGCTCTGATATTTGCTCATCGGTGTTGTTGATTATTGTTGCAACTTCTTTGTTCTCAGCGTTATTTGCTGTGTTCGCTTCAGTGTTTGTTGCGCCTTCTTCTGCCGCTTCGGTTGCTGTCATGTCGTTCAGTTTATCGGGCGTGCCACTGGTTATGTCTTTTGGCATAATCTCGTAGAACCAGTTTGCGTTTATAGCACTTTGGTTGATGTTGGGCTTGCTCGAATCGCCCAACTTGGCAGGCATTGTGAGCATGAAGATGATGGCAATGCAAGCTGCAGCCACATGTTTGATGTAGCGCAACGGAATGTGTACAGATAGTGTTTCGTCTGCCACGTCCTCTTCAGTCTCGGTCTGCTCGATAGTTTCGCTTACTTTTGCTGTAGCTATGGCTTTTTCCTCAACAGTATTTGCCACAGGGCGTATGTTGATAGCGTCAAGTCCGTAGAGCGCAGGAGTGATAACGCCGGTTTCTTCGGGGATGAACTCTAATGTGGAGCCGTTGATGACAAATTTACCGATTCTTAATAGCTCGTATATGCGCTCTTCTTCGATGTGACGTTTGAGACTTTCAACATCTGTTGCTATCTGTTTAAGTGCTTCAGGGAAACTGATGTCGTATGTGTTGACATATTCCTGGGCTAAGAGCGAGTCGTTCATAGTCAGCTGCGGATTGAAGCCAACAATGCGCATCGGAGGAATAAAAATGCAGTTATCTTCGTCGTATTTGGCAGGAATATTGTGAGCCATAAATCCACCAAAGCCCGGAACAATGACACAATCATTGTTCAACAGTAACCTTGCTATATGTTTCTCCAAATATCTCATATCTGCAAATTTACGAATTTTTAATTATAACTTTGATATAAATGAATAAAAAGTGAATGGAAAAGATTAAAATATGCTTATTGTTTTGGTTTTCTTGCGAAATATGCTAACTTTGCAAGTGTTATGGCTGTGAAATCAGCATTGAGTAACGTGTAATAATTATGTATAAAAATATAGCAAAAACTTTATTTGTTCTGCTACTTGTCCTCAAGGTAAGTGCGTGTGGAAATCGTCAGAATAAGGCGGTAGAGCCGACAGAAGATTTAACAGCAAAGCATGATTTGCAAGGAATATGGCTTGATGAGGATGGGGAAGATGTGGCTTTTCGTGTGAAGGGCGACTCTGTTTATTTCCCCGATTCGACCAGTGTACCTACGTATTTCCGCATCGAGAACCACTCGTTTGTGCTCATAGGAGGCAAGACTACTAAGTATAAGATAATGAAGCAGACACCAAATGTGTTCGAGTTTAAGAACCAAAGTGGTGAGACTGTGAAGCTTTACAAGACTAACGACGCGTCGTACATGGATGCTTTCGTTCCAAAAGCGGTGCAGAACATTAATCAAAAGAAAGTGGTGAAACGCGATAGTGTTGTCTTCTTCAATGATGAGAAGTATCATTGCTACATACAGATTAATCCAACAACATATAAGGTGGTGAAGCCATCGGTTAATGATGACGGAGTGGAGGTGGACAATGTGTATTATGACAACATTGTTAACCTAACGGTGTTCAATGGAAATAAACGCTTATTCTCTGCCGATATGCGTAAGGAGGCATTCGTCAATGAGGTGCCAGAACAGTTCCTAAAACAAGCAGTTTATAGCGATTTGTATTTTGATCGTATTGATGCGGAAGGTTTACATTTTTTCGCTGTTCTTGCTATGCCAGAGACATCAATAAGCTATATGGTAGAATCTATTGTAGAGTTTAATGGTAAACTTATAAAGCGAATTAAAAAGTGATTTAGTCCGCTTCTCTATTTTTCGAGTTGTATTATCAAGAATATTTCATTTGGATATAAAACAAAAAACATAGATTGTCTCACGACAACCTATGCTTTCTTAACCTTAATAATCTAATACCATGAAAAACACGTTGCAAAGATAGTCTGAATTTATAATATAGACAAGTGTTGTTTTAAAATAACACATTGAAAATAATATAATTTAAGTAAACGGACGTACTTTGTATGGTGCTTTTAATATCGTTTTACA